>Ga0209415_10000869_pt1 | contig 57316 bp, 45 predicted proteins | sample PeaSoiSIISIP2007_FD_187696 | JGI IMG/M metagenome (GOLD analysis project Ga0209415, IMG submission 187696) | Peat soil microbial communities from Weissenstadt, Germany - SII-SIP-2007 (SPAdes) (version 2) | ecosystem: Environmental > Terrestrial > Soil > Wetlands > Peat | place: Germany... | reverse complement strand
GCCTCCCAGTCATAGCGAACGCCATCGTGGATCTCGTAGCCGGCGCCATCGAGAATATAGAATGCCGCTTCGTTCACGTGCCCATGCTTCTGGGTCTTCCCGCCTGGCGCATATTCCTCGAGATGGATGTGCAGTGTCTGCGTGCGCCCGTCCTCGGGCTCCACGTAATGGCGGCTGAAATGCTGCGGGCCGCCGTCGAGCTTCACCTCCTGGCCCTTGATGACCCGTGGCAAGGACCGCAGCCGGGCAAGCTCGTCCTTGAGGCTGTATGATCCTTCGATCGCGCGAACGAACACGCGCTGATTGTCGGGATCGTGAATTTTATCCGCCATTTGTCCCTTCCCGGCGTCGCATCGAGGGTGCCGCCGTGCCGGAGCCTAGCCCACTTGCCGCTAGGCCTCAAATCTTCCCGAGCGGCGCGGAGGCGGTCGCCTGTCTATTCGGCGACCACCTTGCGCGCGGCGTCGATGATGTCGGGGGGAGTCGCGTAAAGCTGCTCGACGGTTCTGGCCGCCTCCTCGCCTGTCCTGGGAGAAACCGGAAGACGCAAGGCCTTTGCCCCGGCAATGAAATCCCGGTCCTTCACGGCTGCGGCGAAGGCCGCTTGCAGGATGCGGATACGATCGGCAGGGATGGCGCGTGACGCTATGAACGGGCGTCCGAGATCGCCATCGGCCACGAGAAAGCGGATGATCTTGCGGGCCGCCGAGTTGGGCGCGATGTCAAGGACGTAGGGCACGTCGGGCGACATGCCGTCAGGCACGCTGGCTGCCGTACGCAGGACGGGATGGAACTTCGGGCTCTTGGTCCAATCCTCGGGAACGCTGCTCCACGAGCCGCAATCGCCATCGAGTTCGCCGCGCTCGATCGCGATGCGGACATCGGCGCTGCCGGAATATCCGGAGGCCTGGGTGATGTCGACGCCGAACACGCGCCGCAGGATCTTGATGTTGATGTCCTCCGACGCGCCGACGCCGGCGTTGCCGAAGAAGTAATGACCGCCCGCCTTCATCTCCGCGATGGTCTTGGGTCCATCGCTGCGCCAGACATAGCACGTCGTGACGTCCTCACTGATGCTGCCGATCCACGCATAATGGCGGAAGTCGATCCGGATCTTGTCCGGCTGCAGCAGGGAATCGTCGATCAGCCCGAAATTGAACGCATCGATGACGGTCCCGTCGGTCGGCAGGTTGACGTCGAGACGCACGACCGATTTTGCGCTGCTGGCGCCCGGCGCATTGACCACGATGACGGTCGGGGTTCCGGGAATGTAGCGGCCAAGATGGCGCGCGAGGAGCCGCGCATTGGCATCGAACCCCCCGCCAGGTGGGAGCCCGACCATGATCGTAAGCGTCTTGCCTTTGTAGAAGTCTTGGGACAACGCTAACGAAGGGATTGCAACCACCGCCATGAGCACCGCAAGTGTCATCCGCAGGCCGGTGTGCATTCCATCCTGGAGCAATGCGACAAAACCTCGCCGGTCCGCTTTCAAATAGCCGATGAGCGCGCGCTTGCCGGCGACCGGCGCCCGTACGGCTACGGGATGGACCAGCGCCACTGCGCCGATGAATGTCCTGGGGTCGCGCCCGCGCATCGAGGCCCTCGGTGGCTAATGACCTCAACTCCAAAGATATCACGTCGCACGATGCCGGTGCCAGCAACGGGCCTGCATCGAGGAGGAAAACCAAAATCGGCGACGCGCCCGCCATCCGCTCAGGGTCAACTGCACCTGTCCCGCGATGTCCCGCTGCGTCTGATCCGGACCTCAGTTACGCGCCTCTGCGCCGAGAAAATGGCCGAGTGCCATCAATGGCCTGATCCGGTCGCAGATGATCTTGATGGTGGCCAGCATCGGCACCGCGAGGAGCGCTCCGCCCACCCCCCACATCCAATACCAGAAAACGAGCGCGACGATCACCAGGACCGGGTTGAGCGTGAATCGCCGGGCGAGCAAGATCGGCGTCACGGCTTCGCCCTCGATGAAGTGGATGATGAGATAAATTCCCGCAGGCAAAAGCGCTTGCCAGATCGTGTCGAACGTCAACAGACCGGCGAGGAACAGGATCGACACGCCGAACAGCGGGCCGAGGATCGGCACATAGTTCAAGAAGAACGCCACCGCGCCCCACAGGATAGGGTCGGACAGGCCGCAGAGATAGGCGGCGATTCCGGTGCCGATGCCGACCGCGGCATTCAGGAGGCTGATGGTCACGAGATACCCCGAGATATTGCTTTCGATCTCGCGCGAAATCTCGACGGCCTGCTTCTTGTTGGTGAGGGTCGGCAGGATCTCGACGAGGCGACGGAGAAACAGGTCGCCCGAGACCAGCAGGAAGAAAAGCAGAACGGCAGTCGTGAACACGCCGGCAAGCAATGCGCGTGTGCTGGTGAAGAGGAAGCTGCTGAGTCCGGGTCCGATGACGGTGACCGAGCGGGCATCCGTCGCGGCGCCCGCGGTCATCTTGTCGACTTCATTGCCCGCCTTCTGCATTTCCAAGACCGATTTCCTGAATATCGACAAGCGTTGTTCGAGACGAGGCAGGCTTTCAGGCGCCTTCGCGACCCACTCGGCGGCCGGTCCAGACAAACTGAAGCCAAGGGCGGTAATGCCGCCGAAGAATACGAAGATGATGAGCAAGGCCGCGATCGTCTTGGGAACGTGGAGCCGCGCGAAAATACGCATGCTCCGCTGTAGCAGCAGGTACAAAACGAAAGCGAAGACGATCGGCAGCGCGATCTCGCTGGTGAAGTAGAGCGTGTAGAGCATCAGGAGACTGAAAATCCCGATCAGGAGAATCGATTGGAGGTCCTGGGGCAGCGGCATTTCCGTCCGCTTCTCGGCAAGCTCTTCCGGATCGGGCGGCCGCTTCTCGTCGAGCTCGCCATTATGATCCATGGGAGCCCTCCTCGGTCCGCCAATGTCCAAATCCCGCCGCCACTTCCGCCCCGAACAGGACCACCGCCCAGAAAATGTACATCCAGAGTAGGAATATAGGAATCCCCGCCAGCGCGCCGTAGACGGTTCCGTACGAGGAGAAGCGGGAGACGAAAAAGCCGAAGCCGATCTTCAGGACTTCCATCAGAGCTGCCGCCAGGACCGCGCCGGCGACGCCTTCGCGGCAGCGGACCCGGCAGTTGGGAATGAGGCAGTAGAGCAGGGTGAAGGTAGCGGCCTCGAGAACGAACGATAGGACGCGGGCAAGCGTGGCGAGCCAGGCCGCGGTCGCGTGCTCAAGCAGGACCGCGCCGGCTCCCGCGCCTTGCGCGAGCGAGTCCAGATAGCCCGGCAGAGAGAATCCGACCCCCAGGAGAACCGGCCCCAAGGTCAGAACGATCCAGTAGGCGAAGACGCGCTGGTACCACGCCCTCGCGCGCGAAATGCGCCAGATGATCTGCAGATGATCTTCGATCGTGGCCAGCAGCAGGATTGCGGTGACGACAAGGGCGACCGTACCGATCACCGTCGTCTTCGCCGCACCGATGGCGAGGGTCTGGAACCACCCTGCGGCCGTCTCGCCGACGTCGGGCGCAAAATTCTCGAGCAGCACGGTCAGGAAGCGATCGCGCGCGCCGCTGAAGACGGGAAAGCCCGAGAAGATGGCGAGCACGATGGCGGTCAGCGGAACGAGAGACACGATCGTCGCGTAGCTCAAGGCGCTCGCGGCGACGAGGCAGCGATCCTCGATGAAGTGCGTAACGCAATGCCGTGAGAACGCCACTGCCCGCCGCGCACGCCATTCGATCGAACGAGGATCGCGCGCGCGCGTGGCGGTCTTGGTGCGCCCGGCCTTCGCTGCCTTCCCTTTTGCACGACGGGTCGACCTGGGTTTGGCGGCAATCATCTGCCCTTTCGTCCGGCATCCATCCCGGCGATGAAGGCGGCCATCAAGACGGTGCTTTTGTTCTCCTTGAAGACGCGAGTCGCCTCGGCAAGCAACGCCGCGGCTGCGGCGTCGGAAGACGATGGGGTTCGGCGGGGTCGCAATGCGTGCCGCGCCAGTGCCAGCGCCGCAAGGCACGCGACGAGAAGGGCTCCGGCGACGACGAGCGGCGCCCCCGCGGGACCAATCCGAGGGACTTCCCAGATCCATAGTGCCGTTGCGGCGCATCCAACCGACGCCGTCACGAGAACGGCGGCGACGACGCCGCAAATGGTCGCCGTCACGACCCGGCCTGCCGAAGTGACGATCCTATCGGTCAGGCCTCTCCGGGCGACGGCCATGAGCGCTGAGCCGATGACCGCCTCCATCCGCGTCACCAGACTCAGCGCGACAGTAACCGACTTCCGATAAAGCCGGCAGCGAAGGCGAGCAGAAGGCTCAAGATGGGCTGCTCCTCGACGTGCCGGCCGATGGCCTTGACGGAGCGCTCACCTTGCGCCGCCAGATCCTCGTAGACGCCGTTCTTCATATTGCGGACCAGCGCCGCCAGATCGCTCTTCAATGCCGCAACATCGTTCATGATGGTCTGAAGGTCGGGGTTCGCCTCGGCATCCAAATTGCCTTTTGTCATGCTGACCATGATGGGCGCTCCTGGAAGGGTCGCGACAGACGCGTCACGGTTGTATGCCGCTACCGATTGAAGGTATCGCGAGACGCGAGCCTAGTCGACCGGGCGCGCCAGCGGCAGGGTCGGACTCTACTCAGATGCGACCGAATGGGGCTCGGCCAGGTACATTCGGCAGGCCAAAAGCCGCTATTTCCGGGCATTGGCGACCAGCCATTCAGCTAAGGGCGCGGCCGGTCCGGTCATCTCGATCGCATCCGCCCCTAGGTAGATTCCGAATCTATCGTCATCGGCCGTGTCGTCGTTACGCTTTATATCCGTTTGGAGTTTCCCGAATTCCGCACCGCTAAAAGCGCCCGCAGGCTCCGAGCATGGCGCATTAAAATTCTCGACAAGAATTCGCATCTGGACAAGAATTCGGCTACGCCATTGTCAATTATTAGAGAGGGTTACATGGCAGACGTACTCGATGAAGTCAGAATCATCATCTCCAAACACTCTTCAATTGGCGTGGAGGCGTTGCAGCCGGAAACCAGACTGGACGAGATCGACGTTCAATCATTGGACCTGGTCGAAATCATGTTCGAGATCGAAGATCGCTTCAAGATTGAAGTGCCGCATAACGCGAATGCGGACTCTCGCCTCGAATTCACGACGGTCGGTCAAATCGTGGAGGGTGTCCGCTCGATCCTTGACCAATCGACCCTTGCCGGATCTGGGCTTGCCAAGTCCGCGGCGTCATGAACCGTGTCGCGATCACGGGAATAGGTGTCGTCTCCCCGGTCGGCGGCGATCTCGAAGCGTATTGGCACGCCTTGGTCGAGGGGCGATCGGGCATTGGCCCTATCACATCCGTTCCGACCGAGAGGTTGAGCGTCCGCATCGCGGCCGAGGTCAAGAACCACGTCCCCGAGGACAATTTCGACAGTCGGGTCGTCCCTCTTCTCGACCGGTTCGCGCAATTCGCGGTCATTGCCGCACGACGTGCGGTCGCCGATGCCGGTCTGACTTTCAGCGACGAGCTTTCGCGAACCACGGCGACAATCATCGGAACCGGAGTCGGCGGCCAGAATACTTTGGATGACGGCTACTATCGGCTTTACGGCCAGAACGCGGCGCGACTGCATCCCTTTACCATCCCGCGCCTCATGGTCAACGCCGGCGCCAGCCATATCAGCATCGATCTGGGCTTGCAGGGACCGACCTTTGCGGTGGCGAGCGCTTGTGCTTCCGGCGCTCACGCCATCGGCGTGGCTTTCGACATGATCCGATGCGGACGCGCCGATGCGGCCCTGGCGGGCGGTGCCGAAGCCTGCCTCACCGTCGGCACGCTCAAGGGCTGGGAGGCGCTTCGCGTCCTCAGCGCGGATACTTGCCGGCCATTTTCCCGCAATCGCTCCGGCCTGGTCCTCGGCGAAGGGGCCGCGATCCTGGTGCTGGAACCGCTCGATCGAGCGATTGCCCGCGACGCCCGGATCTACGCCGAATTGCGCGGTTTCGGCATGTCGGCGGACGCTGCCGACATCATCGCGCCCAGCGCCGAGGGCAGCGCGCGCGCGATGCGCGCCGCCCTCGACGACGCGCAAATCCCCGCGGAGTCCGTCGACTATATCAATGCCCACGGCACGGGCACGATGCTCAACGACGTGACCGAAACGCAAGCGATCCGCGCGGTCTTCGGCGCGCATGCCGATCGTCTGGCCGTATCGTCCAGCAAAGCAGTCCTGGGACATGGGCTGGGCGCGGCCGGAGCGCTGGAAGCGGCCGCCACCGCCCTTGCCATCCATCGCCGCGTCCTTCCGCCGACGGCAAATTTCGAAGAACCGGACTCGGCCTGTGATCTCGATGTGATCCCAAACACGGCGCGGGATAAGCGCGTTCGCTGTGCAGTATCGAATTCATTTGCATTCGGCGGCCTGAATGCCGTGCTCGCGCTTGGCGCGCTTTGACAGATTCGGACCGATCCAGCGGCTACTGATCCATGGAGTTCTACCGTGCCTTTCGCAACTCGTTCGATGACGGAACCGGCGTGGAGCGTCGCTCAAGCGGCGCCGGCTGCGGACGTCACCACGCTCGTCGAGATCCTTCGCTGGCGCGCCCTCGAGCAGCCGGAACTGAGGCCCTATACCTTTCTGATCGACGGAGAAACAGAAGGGAATCACTTGACCCATGGGGCATTGGACCGCCAAGCGCGGAGCATCGCGGCGCTGCTGCAAAGCTACGGTGCCCGCGGCGAGCGCGCGCTGTTGCTCTATCCGGCCGGTCTCGAGTTCATCGCCGCGTTTTTCGGCTGCCTTTATGCCGGAGTGATTGCCGTTCCGCTGCCGCCACCCAATCTGGCTCAGCCGCAGCGCACCCTCCCCAGGCTACGTGCCATCATCAGCGATGCGCGGCCCTCGTTGGTGCTCACCACCACGGCAATTCTGTCCAACACCGAGGCTCTGTTCGCGCAGGCTCCGGAATTGCAGACAATGCATTGGATGGCCACCGACGCGGTCGACGACGGCTTGGCGCAGGAATGGCGGGATCCGGCCGCGACCGGCGACACCTTGGCCCTGCTCCAATACACCTCGGGCTCCACCGCGGAGCCCAAGGGGGTGATGATCAGCCACGGCAATTTGCTGCACAATTCGGCCTATATCAGCCGCGTCTTCGCCATCAACCCGAACGGCAGCACCGTCACCTGGCTGCCGTTCTTCCATGACATGGGACTGACCAACGGGATCATTCAGCCTTTGTACCACGGACGCCCGTGCTACCTGATGTCGGCGGTCTCGTTTCTCATGCGGCCGGTGCGGTGGCTCCAGGCCATTTCGCGTTACCGGGCGACGATCAGCGGCGGCCCCAATTTCGCCTATGAAATGTGCGCCCGCGGCATAACGCCGGAACAGCGCGAAGGTCTCGACCTCAGCCGTTGGGATGTGGCCTACAACGGCGCCGAGCCGGTCCGCGCCGACACCATGAAACGGTTCGCGGCGACCTTCGCCTCATGCGGTTTCCGTACCAGCGCTTTCCATCCCTGTTATGGACTGGCCGAGGCCACGCTGATGGTTTCCGGCGGCTCGCTGAGGGATGAGATGTTCCGCACGATCGAGGTGGAAGCGTTCGAGCAGAACCGCGTCGTGGAGGCGAGCGCCCAACACCAGAACGTGCGGACCCTCGTCGGCAGCGGCCACGCCTTGAACGATACCAAGATCGTCATCGCTCATCCGGAATCGCTGACGGTCTGCGCGCCGGATCTGGTAGGCGAGATCTGGGTGTCCGGCCCCAGCATCACCCAGGGCTATTGGAACCGGCCCGAGGACACGGAACGCAGCTGCCGTGCCTTCCTGAAGGATACCGGGGAGGGGCCCTTCCTCCGCACCGGGGACCTGGGCTTCATCAAAGATGGCGAATTGTTTGTAACCGGTCGCCTGAAGGACCTGATCATCGTCAGCGGTCGCAAGCTTTACCCCCAGGATATCGAATTGACGGTGGAACAGAGTCACCCGGCGTTGCGGCCGGGTTGCTGCGTGGCATTCTCGGTCGACGGCGCCGGCGAAGAGCAACTGATCATCGCGGCCGAGATCGAGCCCCGCTACCAACCGGCGGTTCCCAACCCGCCGGATGGGGATGCGCGCGCTCGTCCGAATGGACGTTTGCCGCTGGATGTCGAGGCCGTGGTTCGGACCATTCGCAGGACAGTGGCCGAAGAGCACGATGCGCGCGCCCACACGGTGGTGCTGCTCCGGGCCGGGCGCATTCCCATGACCACAAGCGGCAAAGTGCAGCGCCACGCTTGCCGAGCCAGTTTCCTGAAAGGGACGCTGGAAAGACTCGGTGAGAATTGAGCCATGTCCGAGAATTGCACCGGCGCTGACGTTATTCAGGCGTGGTTGGTCTCCAAACTTTCCGAGCGGCTGGGAATCGAGTCACGCGAGATCGATATCCGGGAGCCGTTTGCCAGCTACGGGCTCGGCTCGACGGAGGCAGTAACCCTGGCCGGTGAACTCGCCGAGTGGCTGGGACGGAAATTGTCCCCGGCGCTGGCCTACGAATACCCCACGATCGAAGTTCTCGCTCGGCATCTGGCGGAATCGCCGGACGCATCCGAGCCAGCGACCGGCGCTGGCCGGGAGCGGGAGGCGAAAAACGAACCGATCGCCATCATCGGCATCGGCTGCCGGTTTCCCGGCGCGAACGACCCGGCTGCGTTCTGGCAGTTGCTGAGAGACGGTGTGGATGCCATTCGCGAAGTCCCCGCGGATCGCTTCGACCAGAATGCGTTTTACGATCCCGACCCGGCGACCCCGGGCAAGATGAACACGCGCTGGGGCGGCTTTCTGGATCAGGTGGATCGGTTCGATCCCCATTTCTTCGGCATTTCCCCGCGCGAAGTGCAACGCATGGATCCTCAGCAGCGCCTCTTGCTCGAGGTGACCTGGGAAGCGCTGCAGGATGCAGGGCAAGTGCCCGAGCGCCTGGCAGGGACTCATGCCGGTGTGTTCATCGGCATCGCGACCAACGATTACGGCCAGCTGCAGTGGAACGATTTCGAGCGGATCGATGCCTATGCCGGCACCGGCAATGCCATGAGCATCGCTGCCAACCGAATCTCGTACCTGTTCGATTTCCGGGGCCCAAGTCTTGCCGTCGACACGGCCTGTTCATCGTCGCTGGTTGCGGTCCACCTGGCCTGCGCCAGCCTGCGCAGCGGCGAATCCACGCTGGCCGTGGCCGGCGGCGTGAATGTGATTCTCTCGCCGGCGATCGCGATCAATTTCACCAAGGCCGGCGCCATGGCCTCGGATGGGCGCTGCAAATCGTTCGATGCAAGGGCCGACGGCTATGTGCGCAGCGAAGGCGCCGGCGTCGTCGTGCTGAAGCACCTGTCGAAGGCTTTGGCCGATGGCGATCCGATCCACGCCGTCATTCGCGGCAGCGCCGTCAACCAGGACGGACGCAGCAATGGGCTCATGGCGCCCAATCCATTGGCCCAGGAAGCGGTCCTGCGGGAAGCTTACCGGCAAGCCGAAATCTCGCCCGGCAGGATTCAATACGTCGAGGCCCACGGCACGGGCACATTCTTGGGCGACCCGATCGAGGCGAAGGCGCTGGGTGCGGTGCTGGCCGTCGAACGTCCGCCGGGACGGAAATGCGCCCTGGGGTCGGTCAAATCCAATTTGGGCCACCTCGAAGCTGCCGCCGGGATCGCGGGCTTGATCAAGGTGGCGCTGGCGCTCCGGCATCGCGAGATCCCGCCGAGCCTGCATTTCGAAAAGCCCAATCCGCATATTCCCTTCGACGAGCTTCCTCTACGCGTGCAAACGGCGCTCGGTCCATGGTCCACGGAATCGGGACCAGCGTTGGCCGGAGTGAGCTCATTCGGCTTCGGCGGCACCAATGCCCATGTGGTTCTGGAAGAGGCGCCCCCGGCCATTGCAGGAATGGCGCATGCGGAACGGGCAATGGATGCACACCTGCTTCCGCTGTCGGCACGGAGTCCGGAAGCCCTCGCGGCGCTCGCGCGCGCCTACCAAGATTTCCTCGCGGACCCGGAATCCGCATCGTTACCGGACGTTTGTTACACGGCCAGCCTGCGTCTCGGTCACCACGACCACCGTCTCGCCGTGACGGGCAATTCGCCGGCGCAATTGATGGATAGCCTGGCGGCTTTTTCGCGGGACGAGGCTCGCCCTGGCCTGTCGTCCGGCCGCGGGCTCTCTGCGCGCCGGCGCAAGCTTGTGTTCGTGTTTCCGGGCCAGGGAAGCCAGTGGTTCGGCATGGGCCGGAGTTTGTTACGGCAGGAGGCCGTCTTCCGCGAGGTCATCGAACGCTGCGACCAGGCGATGCGACCCTACGCGGATTGGTCGTTGCTGGCCGAACTTACGGCCACCGATGCGGCCCGGTCGCGTTTGAGCGAAGTCGATGTCGTCCAGCCGGCCCTCTTTGCGATTCAAATCGCCTTGGCAGCTTTATGGCGCTCGTGGGGCGTCGAGCCGCAGGCCGTGGTAGGCCACAGTTTGGGCGAGGTCGCGGCCGCGTACGTCGCCGGCGCATTGGGCCTCGACGATGCCGTCCGGGTCATGTGCCAGCGCAGCCGGCTGTTCAAGCGCACCGTCGGGCAAGGGGCCATGGCGGCAGTGGACCTTTCGATCGAGGATGCTCGAAGCGTCCTGGTCGGCGCGGAAGACCGCGTGTCGATCGCCGTCAGCAACGGCCCGACCTCGACGGTGTTGTCCGGCGATCCGGCCGCGCTCGCCGCCATCCTAGATCGGTTGCAACGACGCGACATCTTCTGCCGCATGGTGCAGGTCGATTTTGCCTCGCACAGCCCGCAGATGGAGCCGCTGCGCGCCGATTTGCTGGACGGCTTGGAAGGGCTGAAGCCGCGGGCCGAATCCGTGCCGATCTACTCGACGGTCACCGGACAAATCGCCCGCGGGCAGGACTTCGACGCGCCCTATTGGGCGAGGAACATGCGGGAGCCGGTGCTGTTCTCCGCCGCGGTTCAGCGCCTGGTGGACGATGGGCATGACATTTTCCTGGAGATCAGCCCGCACCCCATTCTGCTCAGCGCCATGCAGCAGGGCTTTCATCACTTCGGCCAGGACGGCGCCGTGCTTCCGTCTCTGCGGCGCGACGAGGATGAACGCGCGGTCATGCTCGGATCGCTGGGCGCGCTTTATTGCTTGGGATACAAAGTTGACTGGGCCCTGACCTATCCGACCGGGGGAAACTGCGTTCGACTCCCGTCCTACCCGTGGCGGCGGGAGCGCTTTTGGCACGAGTCCGCGGCAGCGGACAGCGACCTGCGCCGGGAGCACGTCTTCCCGAGCGGGACCGGGAACCATCCGCTTCTAGGACGGCGTTTCCAATCGCCGCATCCGGCAGGAATCCATTTCTGGGAAGCCACGCTGGACAGGACGTCTCTCCCTTATCTGGATGACCACCGTATCCAAGGCGTCGCCGTATTGCCCGCATCGGCCTATCTGGAGATGGCTTTGGCCGCGGCGGCGGAGGTCTTCGGAGCGCAAGAAGTCGCGCTGAAGGATATCGAGTTTCGCAAGGCGCTGTTCCTGCCTGAAGGCGCAACCCGCACAATTCAGGCGATCCTATCCCAGGGCGCCGATGGTACGGCATTCTTTCACATCTACAGTCGCGCGGACGGCGAGGCGCATTCCGGCAGTTCATGGATGCTGCATGCCACCGGCAAGGTCGTTCTCCAACAGGACGAAAGCATCGTCGCGGTTCATGCGGGGCCGGAGACGCTCGCGGATCTGCGAATGCGATGCGCCGAGACGACGTCGGGCCAGGATTACTACCGGAAACTCGGAGACAGCGGCATCCACTACGGTCCGTCATTTCGCGGCATCGCCCGGTTGTGGCCGAACGACGGGGAAATGCTCGGTGAAGTGCAGGCGCCCGATGGGCCGGAATCGGACCTTGATGGCGTGCAAATCCACCCGGCAACGATCGATGCCGGATTGCAGGTTTTCGCCGCCGCGATTGCGTCGCGGGCAACCGAAATCGACCGGCAAGGCCTCTACTTGCCGACCCGCATCGACCGTTTCCAAGTTCACGGTCGTCCCGGCCGCCATCTGTGGGGTCACGCTCGGGTGCAGCATCGCGGGGCGGATGCTACGACGGGAGACGTACGGCTCCTCGATGACGCGGGACAGGCGGCGGTTGAGATTCAGGGACTCCACTTCGAGTACCTGGGCGACGACACGCAGCGCGCTTCCGTCGCCGATCTCGACGACTGGCTTTATGAGTTCCGGTGGCAGCCGAAAGAGCTTGTGACGGGCGTTACGACTGCGCCGCAAAACCGGGCAAGCTGGCTGATCTTTGCCGATGATGGCGGCGTTGGCGATTCTCTGGCCGCGCTGTTGGCGGCGCGGGGCGAGCGGAGCGTTCTGGTCGTTCGCGGGGAGTCGTACGAGCAAACCGACGGCTCGCATTATCGCATTCGCTCCGATCGACCCGAAGACATACGCCGGCTGTTCGAGGCGACCTCGGCACCCGATCGGCCGGGCGGCGGCGCCATCGTCCATCTCTGGAGTCTCGATGCTGCCGATCCCGAGGCGACGACCGTGGCGTCGCTCAATGCCGCGCAGGGTTCGGGTTGTGCAAATGTATTGCTGCTGGTGCAGGAACTGGCGCGGACGGAAGCGCCCGACCATCCACGTCTGTGGCTGATGACGCGGGGCGCTCAAGCGGCCGGAGACACGAGTTCCCAAGTGTCCGTTGCGCAGTCGCCGCTATGGGGATTGGGTCGCGTCATTGCCCAGGAGCACCCGACCCTCTGGGGCGGGCTGATTGACCTGGAACCAGGCGCATCGCTGCACGACGCCGCTTATCAGGTGCATGAGGAAATCTCCGGTGCCGATGGCGAGGATCAAATCGCGTTTTGTCAGGGGCGGCGACATGTCGGCCGCCTGGTCCGCAAGCGTCCGTCGGCGACGCAAGCACCGCCCCTCCGGTGGCGGACGGACGGCAGCTATCTGATCAGCGGCGGACTAGGCGACCTCGGCCTCCTGGTCGCGCGTTGGATGGTCGAGCAAGGGGCGCGGCGGTTGATCCTCCTGGGACGCACTAGGCTCCCGCCGCGCGCGGATTGGAGTTCGATCGAGGTAGGAAGTCGCCTGGCCCGCCAGATCGCCGCCATTCGGGACCTGGAGTCTCTGGGGGCGAGCGTGCATTTGGCGCCGGTCGATGTGGCGGATGAAGACGCGTTGAGCGGCTTTCTGGACGCGTTTCGCGCCGAGGGCTGGCCGGCGATCCGAGGCGTCGTACATGCTGCGGGAGTGCTGCAGGACGGCCTGCTGGTGCAACTCGATGCGACCGCGCTGCATACGGTCTTGCGCCCGAAAGTGATGGGCGGCTGGCTGCTGCACCGCCTGCTCGAAGACGATCCCTTGGACTTCTTCGTGCTGTTCTCTTCCGCGGGATCCGTGCTGGGCCAGCCCGGTCAGGGGAATTATGCTGCCGGCAACGCTTTCCTCGATGCGCTGGCGCATCAGCGGCATGCCGAGGGCCGGCCGGCCTTGAGCATCAATTGGGGCGCTTGGGCCGGCGAGGGATTCGCGGACTCGGTTGGCGGCAAGCGTCTTGCCGCGCGCCTCGCGCTCCTGGGCATCAGCAGCATCGCGCCCAAGCAGGCGTTGGAAATGCTGGGGCGGCTCATTGGGCAGAGCGCGCCCCAGGTCGTGGCTGTGCCTGTCGATTGGAGGCGGTATCGCGCGTTCTATCCTGCTGGCAACGCTTCGCTGCTTTTCTCCGAACTGGCGCGCGACGAGGACGAGGTCCTCCGGGCGGCGGGCTGCTCGAGCGAAAGGCGGGATGCAATTCTTGCGGCCGAGCCACCGCAACGCCGGCAATTGCTGCAATCCTACCTGAGCGAGCAAGTGGCCCGGGTGCTCGGCGTGAGCCCATCCAAGCTGGACGTCCAGCAATCGCTCATCCATCTCGGCCTCGATTCGCTGATGGCTGTCGAGCTGAAGAACCGGATCGCCGTCGACCTCAAGGTGAACGTGCCGATAGCGAAGTTCCTGCAAGGCTTCAGCGTCGACCAAGCCGTCGCGCAGGTGCTCGATCAACTGGCAGAAGACGCCGCAAATCCGACAATGCCGCTCGCACCGGCAACCGCACGTCCGGGCGAGCAGCGAGAAGCGGAACGTCTGTTGGCCAGCCTGGACCAGCTTTCGGATGAGCAAGTCGGGTCGTTGCTCGCCGATCTGTGGGGCGAGGAGACGGCCGGTTCCCTGCCGTGGTGAGGACGGAACATCTCATGCGATGGCAAGAGGGAATCATCGCGCTCTGCTTGGGGTTGACGGCGCTGAGCTGGGTGCAATTCGCTCATGCCGCGGAGGATCAGCGAGCGCAGGCCATCGTGAACCAGGTGGCAGGCCTCTATATCGGCCAATCCAGCATCGCCACCGTGGAGATGCAGATCACCAAGGAAGACGTGAAGCGAACGATCGTGATGAACGTCTGGTCGCTGGGCGAGTCGAAGGTCCTCGTCCGCATTCTTCAGCCGCAGGAAGACGCGGGCACGGCTATCCTGAAGCTTGGCGACAAAACCTGGATCTATCTGCCGAAATCGAAGCGCACGTTCGCGATGCCGGCTTCGATGATGATGACCTCGTGGATGGGCGGTCACTTCACGCTCGATGACATGGTGAACCAGGGACGCCTCGCCGACGACTACGTGATTACGACCTCGTTCGAGGGACAGCGGGACGGGGTCGCGGTCTCCGAATACACCCTGACGCCCAAGCCGGAAGCGGCGGTGGTGTGGGGAAAAATCACTTTGGAAGTCCGCCAAGCCGACCGGATGCCGGTATGGCAGCGCTTCTACGACGAAGACGGGAAGCAGGTTCAGGAATTGTCCTTTTCCGCGTACAAAACCGTGAGCGGAAGGCTCATTCCGACGCACCTCGTCATGCGGCCATTGGATCAGGCAGTGGAGCAGACGGCCCTCACATACCAAAGCATCGCCTTCGACGCGCCGATCAGCGCCGACATGTTCGCCCTGAGGAATCTGAAGTAATGAGCGGACGGCTGCTGCGTCTCGCGTGGCGCAATCTGTGGTGTAATCCGCGGCGGACGCTGATCGCCATGGCGGCGATCGGCTTCGGCTACGCCATGCTGCTGTTCGTCGCGTGCCTCATGGCCGGGCTGAGGCAGCAGATGATCGAGAGCGGCACCGGACTCGTTCTCTCCGATATCGAAGTGCACGCGCCGGATTACTACCCGGACCGTCCAGTCCTTCTGACCTTAGGCGGGCGAAACGGGACTGACGTCGGCGCGCTGCTCGCCGCCATCGCCGCCGACCCCCGGGTTCAGGCTGCGAGTCCCCGAGCATACGGCTTCGGCCTCATCAGCGCGACCCGTCAATCGGCCGGGGTGCAGCTTCTCGGCGTCGCCCCCGATCTTGAACAGAAGATCACCATGCTGCAAACGCAGATGGTCAAAGGGAGTTATCTGACCGGCGGAATGCTCAAAGGCATCGTGATGGGCGATCAGCTCGCCAAGTCGATCTCCGTCGAGGTGGGATCGGAAATCGCGCTGTTGACGCCGGCGGCCGATGGCTCGACAGGAAATGACCTCTACACCGTATCCGGGATGTTTCACACCGGGCTCGACGCGATGGACAGCGGCCTTGTGCTCATGCCTCTCGCCGCGCTGCAAGAGCTGTTGCGCTTGTCGCCGGGGAGGGTCCATGAAGTCGGGATCAAGCTTCATGACATCACCGCTGCGGCGGCGACGGCGGCGGCGCTCGAGGTGCAACTGAGTAAGACCTTTCCGGTTCGGGTGAGCCCTTGGCAGGAACTGGCGCCGGAGCTTGCCGACTACGTGCAATTCAATCGTCGCATTACGTTCATCTTGTTTTTCATCTTCTTCCTGTTGGCGGCGATGGGCATCGTCAACACCATGCTCATGGCGATCATCGAGCGCACGCGCGAGCTCGGGATGATGATGGCCGTGGGAATGCGTCCGGTTCATGTGGTTGGTCTCATCGTGGCGGAAGCGGCAAGCCTGGCGGCGGCCAGTCTGGTCTTGGGGGCCGCGCTTGGGGCGCCTCTCCTCTGGTATTTGCAGGATCATGGCCTGAACCTGGGACACGATGGCGGTGCGGTCTCTGTCGCCGGAATCGTCGTGGGGCCCCTCTGGTACGGCAGGCAGGATTTCACCGCCTACGCTCAGGCCGCTGTGGGGCTGGGCCTCACGGCTCTGGTGGCGGCCCTCTATCCCGCGTTGCGGGCGGCCCGCTTTCGGCCGGCGGAAGCGCTCCGAAAGGTCTAGCGGTCATGGGCGCTTTCCTGCTGGCGACGATCGGATGGCGCAACATCTGGCGCAATCCGCGCGGAACCTTGCTGACGGCGCTGGCCTTGGGCTTGGGGCTGAGCTTGCTGCTAATCTCCTTGGGACTGCTCGATGGCAGCCATGAGCAAATGGTCGGCAACGGCGTGAGATTTGGCACTGGGCATGTCGTCATTCAGCCGCAGGGATACCAGGACACCGACTCTCAGGACTTGCTGCTTCCCGCCGAAATCGTGTCGGCGACCGAAGCGTTCCTGCACGCCGACGCGATGAAATATGAGTTGCGCGGCGCGAGCCCGCGGCTGCTGGCCTCGGGATTGCTGAGCTCGACGGCCAACGCCGACGGGGTGCGCATCATGGGCGTCATCCCCGGCGACGAGCGGGCCGTTTCCCTCATTCCACAGCGGATCGTCGAGGGGAGCTATCTCGCCGATGATCAGAAATCGGGCGTCGTCATCGGCGCCGATTTGGCCCGCAAGCTCGCGGTGAAGATTGGCGCCAAAGTCGTGCTCATGTCGCAGGTCGTCCAGCCGCCCGACACGGATGCGACGGACGCGGGCGGCGGAGAAATGCAGAGCACCCTGCTGCGCGTGAGCGGAATCTTTCGCACGGGTATCCAGTCAATTGACGCTCACGTCATCCAGCTGCCCTTGCCCGAGGTCCAGGCTTTGCTTGGAGTGCCTGGCCGGATCACTCAGGTGGCGGTCCTCCTGGAGCGGGAAGGCGACTCGTTGATGGTGGCGCAGGGATTGCGAAAGCAGCTCGCGGGGAATGCGGTCGAAATTCTCCCGTGGCGCGAATCCATGCCGACGCTCGCCCAGCTCTTCGTGCTGGACGACGCCTTCAATTATGTGATGAACGGCGTCGTGCTCGCGATGGTCGGGATGGGGATCCTCAACACCATCCTCATGCGCGTGCTCGAGCGCCGCTATGAATTTGGTCTCTGTCTGGCCATGGGTCTGCGGCCCGTGCAGCTTGCCGTCATGATCGTTGGCGAGTCGTTGGCGCTCACTTCGGTCAGCCTCGTCGTCGGTCTGGCGCTGGGGCTGAGCGTCCAGCATTATTTCTCGACCGACGGATTGGATCTGCGCTGGTTCTTCAAAAGCAGCCTGCCAACCGCTCTCGTCTTCGATCCGATCATCTACGCGCGCTTGAGTCTGGCGCGGATCGCTTCGTCCGTCGGCATCGTGTTTCTGACCGCCACCCTCATCTCCTTTTATCCCGCGCTCAAGGCCGCGCGAACCGAGCTGCCCGGCGCCTTGAAAGTTTTCTAGCACGATTGGAGAGCGATTTGATCGAATGGGCGGTGGAACTGAAGGACGTGACGAAGACCTACCGCTCGGGTCAGATCGACGTTCCGGCAGTTCGCGGCATCAGTCTCCGGGTTGCGCACGGTGAATTTCTCGCCATCGCCGGCTCGTCGGGTTCCGGCAAGACCAGTCTGCTCAACATCATCGGCGGGCTCGACCGGGCCGATACCGGAGAGGTGTTGGTGGAAGGGAAGAACCTGCAACTCCTGTCCTCGGGGCAACTGGCGCGCCTGCGGCTACAGCGCATCGGCTTCGTCTTCCAGGCTTACAACCTGCTGCCGGTTCTGACCGCCCTGGAGAACGCCGAATTTACCCTCCTGCTGCAAGGCGTGCCCGCCGAGCAGCGAAAGGAAAGAGTGCTAAAGCTGTTCTCGGAAATCGGTCTCGGCGGCCTCGAGAACCGGCGTCCCGGCCAGTTGTCCGGCGGGCAACAGCAACGGGTGGCGGTGGCACGTGCGATGGTCACGGAGCCCGCGCTGATTTTGGCGGATGAACCGACGGCGAATCTCGATTCGGTGACGGCAACCGCTCTCCTCGAAGTGATGGAGAAGCTCAATCGCGCTCACGGCACGACTTTCGTTTATGCGACCCATGATCCACAAGTCATGGAGCGCGCGCGGCGATTGATCCGCTTGCATGACGGCAAGATCGCCAGCGACGTTTCCCATGCCAGCCACGCGCTCTGAGCCGTGACCGGATTCACCCTAGGGCGACGAGCCCGAGGGATGTGGCGAAAGCTGTCGCAGCTCGACGCCCGGCCCGACCAGATCGCGGCCGGATTCGCCATTGGCATCGTGGCCGGTTTCGTGCCGCTGAATCCGTCCCCCATCATCGTGGCGACCGTGGTGGCGTGGCTGCTGAAGAGGAACGTGGTCGCCGCCGTCGCAGGGGGGGCGGCGGCGATTCTCTACACCCCGCTCTTGCCTTTGATCTGGTTCACCGAATATCGATTGGGGGCGTTGATGCTTTCGGTGCGCCATCCGTTGACGTTGGATCATGCACGACTGTGGGACGTCTTGCGCAACGGGTGGGATGTTTACGCTGCCATGTGCGTTGGCTCGATCATCGTCGCCGCGCCTATTGCGCTGCTCACCTATTTGGTCGTCAACCGGCTCGCCGAGCATTGGGCGCGGCAAAAAAATCGGCCGCAGCATTCAGACTGATTGCTGGCTCTGGTCCGGCCATTGCCAACAGGAAAGACGCCAGTCCCGTCCTTCCGCGGCCACAGCGCCCGCATAGCCGGGCGCGAGAGTCAGGTCCTGAAGCGACCAGCGGGAGGCTTCGGATGGCTCTCCTTGAGTGCGGAGCACCACGTCCGTTTCCCCGGGAGCCAGCGATACGTCGAACTGGTCCAAGGACAGCGAGAGCCCTTCGCTCCGGGCCTTGATGTAGGCCTCCTTGCGCGTCCAGCAGCGAAAGAACGCGAGATGCTGTGCTTCGGTCGGGAGCGTCCGGAGCATCGCAACCTCCGGTCGCGAGAAAAACCGCTCGGCGATTTCGACGACTGCCAAATCGAAGCGAATGCGCTCGATGTCGACGCCGACCTCCCGATCACGCGCTACCGCGTAAAGGGCGAGCCCGCCCGAGTGCGATACGTTGAAGCGGATCGCTTCCCCCCCGGCGTCTTCGGCAAGAGCCGGCTTTCCATGCGAGCCATAGCGGAAGGACAGGCTTTCGGGCGCTCGATTCACGTAGCGGCCGAGGATGGCCCGGAGCACGCCACGGGCGACAATAAAGTGCTCGCGATCCCTCTCGAAATGAAACCGCTGAGCCCTGGCCTTTTCATCCGTGGCAAGCGTGCGGCGGAAGGTCTGGTTCTGCGACGGTGTTCGATCCAAGGCCGCTTGCCAGATGTGAACCTCATCGCGACCCAAAGCGAAATTTTCCGACGTGCATCGCGACGGCCGAAAGGTAAAGCTAATGGGTGTCGCGTTCACGGGGCGGCTCTCGCTCGACTGTGTCGGCGCCAATGTCTCCCGCCTCCGCGGCTTGCGCTCGGTCGAGGCAAGCCGTCAGTTTTTCGGCCAGGACCTCGACGTGAGGCTCGTACATCAGATTGGCATGATTGCCCGGAACGACGTGAACCTCAACGCCGCCGTTGGCCCAATCGCTCCATCCCATCGTCGGGTCCGGAGACGCTCCCGCCAACGATTCGCTCGCCTTGAAAAACGTAATTCGGCCGGGGTAGCGCTGCAGCCGGTAGTTCCGCGTCGCGCGCAGGTCGCTTCTGAGGAGCTCGACGAAACGGCGAACCTGGGCAATATCAAGCTCCGGGGGCACCAAGCCGGCGCTCTTCGCTTGGTCCAGCATGACGACCAACTGCTCGTCTTCAGAAAGCTCCGCCGCGGACTCGATCGGATCGAACGATATTCCGAAGTAGCGTTCGACCAGCGCGATCGCTTCGCCATCCTCCTCCGGAAAATTGTCATCGGAGGTGGGAATCCGGCCGTCCAGCAGGGCGAGCAGCGCGACAATCTGACCTTGCGCGCGAAGCTGCTGCGCCATCTCGAACGCGACCACGCCTCCCATCGACCATCCACCAAGAAGGTATGGCCCCGTCGGCTGCACGGTCTGAAGCGCTTGAATGTAATAAGCCGCCATGTCCTCGATCCGCGTATGAGGTTCCTGTCCGTCCTCGACACCCTTGGCCTGCAACCCATAGCAGGGTTGATCGGGGCCCAGGAACTGCGCCAGATGAAGGTACGGAAAGACGTGTCCGCCCGCCGGATGCACCAGGAAGAGCGGCCGTCTGCTGCCGCCCGGTTGAATGGCCACGAATGAGGAGTTCGGGCCGGGCGCGGCCTGCTGCCGGAGAATTCCGGCGAGGCGTTCGACGGTCGCTCCCTGAAATGCGGCGGTCAGCGGAAGTTTTTTACCCAGCTGCTTCTCGATCACGGCGAATAGACGCACAGCCAGAAGAGAATGTCCTCCCAACTCGAAGAAGTTGTCTTTCACCCCGATCGGCCGCACGCCCAGAACGTCCTCCCAGATGTGCGCGAGTTGGAGCTCCAGGTCATCGCGTGGCGCGACGAACGCTTTCGCCAATTCCGGTCTCGATCGATCCGGCGCCGGCAGCGTCATGTAGTCGATCTTGCCATTGGCCATCAACGGCAAGGCCTCCAGCGGCACGAAGACCGCAGGCACCATGTGGTCAGGCAGTTTGGCCCGGAGAAAGCGACGCAGCTCATCGCTCGTCGCGTCCCCGACCACATAAGCCACCAACCGCTGCTCGCTGGGTGCGTCTTCCCGAGCGGCGACGACGGCCCCGCGCACCGCCGGGTGTCGGCCGAGCGCGGCCTCGATCTCGCCCAGTTCGATGCGAAACCCACGGATCTTCACCTGGTGGTCGGCCCGGCCGAGAAACTCGATGCTCCCATCGGGCCGATAGCGGGCGAGGTCGCCGGTCTTGTACATCCGCGCTCCGGCGACGGCGCTGAAAGGGTCGCGAACGAATTTCTCGGCGGTCAGATCGGGCCGGTTCAAATACCCTCGGGCGAGGCCCGCTCCGCCGATATGCAGATGACCATGAATGCCAATCGGAACGGGACTGCCCTGCCGGTCCAGAATGTAGACTGCCCGGTTGGCCAGGGGACGACCAATGGACACGCGTTGACGGGTCGCGACGTCGCCAGGACCGGGCGCAATTTCGCAAGCCGTTGCCGTGATCGTCGTCTCGGTCGGACCGTAGGCATTGAGCAATCGAACGGAATTCACCGGCGTCCGCCGCCAAAGCGCGAGCGCGTCCGGCGACATCGTGTCTCCGCCGACAATGAAGAGCCTGGGCCGAATGTTCGGGACCAGCGCCTCGACATCCGCCCATTCGCGCGCCAGCTCCTGCCAGTAGGCGGTTGGAAGATTGAGGACCGTAAGTCCGAACTCCGCGATCCTGCGATGAAACTCCGCCGGATGCCAAATCTCCGTCCCCATGACGACGATCCGGGCACCGGCGATCAGGGTCGGCAGAATCTCCTCCAGCGACACATCGAAGCTCGGCGACGCGAATTGGAGGACAGCGTCGCTTGCGCTCAGCGCGAACGCCGCTTGAACATTCAGGCAATGTCCTGAAATGGCGCCATGCTGGACGACAACGCCCTTGGGCTGCCCCGTCGATCCTGACGTGTAGATGACATAAGCCAGGTCGTCGGAGCGGGTCGCGTTGGCGGGATTGTCTTCGCTCTCGCACGCAATGGACTGCCAATCGGAATCCAGCAATACTGACTTCGCCTCCAGCTTCGGCAGCCCCGCGACCAACCGCTCCCGAGTCAGCAGCACCGGCGCCGCGGAATCCTTGAGCATGAAGGCGAGACGCTCCATCGGATAGGACGGATCCAACGGCAGATACGCGCCGCCGGCCTTGAGAATGCCGAGCAACCCTATGACTAGCTCCATCGAGCGTTCCAGGCAGACGGCCACCGGCACCTCGGGCCCGACCCCCAGAGCCCGCAGGCGATGGGCCAGTTGGTTGGCACGGCGATTGAGCTCGCCATAGGTCAACTGCTCCGCATCGCACACGAGGGCGATGGCGTCCGGCGTTCGCTCGACCTGCGCCTCGAAGAGTTGATCAACGCTGACATCCCCCGCAGGCTCGATCGTGGCGCCGTTCCATTCCACGACCTGCCGCCGCCGCTCGGCTTCGCTCAGCAGGGGCACGTCCGAAACGCGCTGCTCGGGATCGGCGACGATGGAGTCCAACAGGGTGCGAAAATGCCCCGTCATCCGGGCGATGGTATCGGCCTCGAACAGATCGGTGTTGTAGACGAAGGAAGCGCTCAGCCCTTGATCGGTGTCGGCGATCTGGAGCGTCAAATCGAAGTGAGCCGTCTCGCCGTCGCCCTCGACCGGGCTCAGGGTCATGCCCGGCAGCGCGACCGTCTTGAGCGGCGCGTCGTGCAGCACGAACATAACTTGGAAGAGCGGGTTGCGGCTCAGGTCCCGCTGCACGTGCAGTTCCTCGACCAGCCGATCGAAGGGCAGGTCCTGATGGGCATAGGCCCCCAAGCAGACCTCCCGGACGCGCCGCAACAGCTCGCGAAAACTCGGGTTGCCCGAAAGGTCCGTGCGCAAGACCAGCGCGTTGACGAAGAATCCGATCAGCCCTTCGGTCTCGAGCCGATTGCGGTTGGCGATCGGCGTGCCCACGATCAGGTCGTCGTGGTTCGTGTAGCGATGCAACAGCAGCTTGAACGCCGCCAGAAATGTCATGAACTGCGTTGCCCCGTCCTGGCGGCCCAGGGCCTTGAGCCCGTCATGCAAGTGTTTCGGCAGGACCAACGCTTGGTGCGCGCCGCGGAACGTCTGCACCGCCGGCCTGGGATGGTCGAGCGGCAGATCGATGACGGCGGGGGCGCCGGCCAGCTGCCCCTTCCAATAGGCGATCTGGCGTTCGAGGACGTCGCCCTGCAACCACTGCCGCTGCCACTGCGCGAAGTCCGCGTATTGAATGGGCGGGGCGGGCAGGGGCGAGGAGCCGCCGGCGCGGTACGCGAGATAAAGCGTCGCCACTTCTCGAACCAGTATCCCCGTCGACCAACCGTCGGAGACGATGTGGTGCATCGTCAGCAGGCCGACATGCTCCTCCTCGTCCAGCTGCAAAACTGTGGCACGCAAGAGCGGCCCTCGGGACAGATCGAAGGGACGCTGGGCTTCCGCGGTGACCAAGCGACGCACCTCGGTCTCGCGCTCGCTCGCCGGCAGCGCGCGCAGGTCGACGACCGGCAACGCGATCGTCAAGTCCGGGGCGATCACTTGCGTGGGCCGTCCATCCACCTGGGAAAAGGTGGTGCGTAGGGCTTCGTGGCGCCTCACGACTTCGTTGAGACTCCGCTCCAGCGCCGCCAGGTTGAGCAGCCCGTGGAGACGGATCGCGGCCGGGATGTTGTAGGCCGAGAGGCCCGGCTCCAGCTGATCGAAGAACCAGAGCCGCTGCTGTGCGAACGAGAGCGCCAGGTCTTGGTTGCGCGGCACCGGCAGGATGGGTGGCGCCGACAGGCTTTGCCCCGTCTTGCGGGCAGCCTCGATCGTTTCGGCCAGACCGGCCACGGTCGGCGCCTCGAACAGGCGGCGCAGCGGTATTTCGACCTCGAAGGCTTCGCGCACGCGCGACACGAGCTGGGTCGCCAGCAGCGAGTGGCCGCCGAGGTCGAAGAAATCGTCGTGGACACCGACACGTTCGATGTCGAGCAGCTGGGCCCAGAGTTCCGCCAAAAGCTCTTCCGTCGGCGTGCGGGGCGCTGCGAATGCCTTTTCCAGCTCAGGACGCGAGCGATCCGGCGCGGGCAGCGCGCCGCGATCGATTTTGCCGTTGGACATCAGCGGCAAGGCATCGAGCGTCGCGAAGACAGCCGGCATCATGTGATCGGGCAGCTTCTCCTTGAGGAAGCGACGCAGCTCGTCGCTCGTGGCGTCCCCGACCACATAGGCCGCCAACCGCCGCTCGCCGGGCGTGTCTTCGCGGGCCTGGACGACGGCCTCTCGCACTGCCGGGTGCTGGCCAAGCGCCGCCTCGATCTCTCCCAGCTCGATGCGAAATCCGCGGATTTTCACCTGGTGGTCGGCCCGGGCGAGAAACTCCAGATTTCCGTCGGGCCGATAACGGACTAGGTCGCCCGTCTTGTACATCCGCGCACCGGGCACGGCACTGAAGGGGTCGGGAAGGAATTTCTCGGCGGTCGACGCTGGCAGGTTCAGATAGCCGCGGGCCACGCCGGCACCGCCGATATAGAGCTCGCCCTGCACGCCAACCGCGACCGGATGCAGGAACGAGTTCAAGACATAGAGCCGCGCATTTGCGATCGGCCGACCGATCGTCACGTCGTCTCCCGCGGCGATTCTGGCCGCGGAGGCGTTGGCCGTCGCCTCGGTCGGACCGTAGATATTCCAGATCTGCAGATGCGGCATTGCGGACAGGGAACGCGCGACCAGCTCCTTGCTCAGTGTCTCGCCGCCGAAGAACAGATACGCGAGATTCTCGCCCGGCGGCGCGGCGTGACCGGACTGGATGGCGTGAAGGATCGCCTTCCACAGCGATGGCACGCAATTGAGCCCAACCTTTGGCCGCGCCGCGAGCGCCTTCAGCAACAAGGCGGGCTCTGCCACGACCTCTTGCGGGAGAAGCCATACCGAGCCGCCTCGCAGTAGCGGCGGCAAGAGCTGCTTCAGGCACATGTCGAAGGTCAGTTTTGTCGTCACGGGCACGCAAAGTCCCGGATCGCCCAGCGGACCCTCGTTGACCCAACGCAGATAGTTGACGAGGCCGCCGCGCTCGCACATGACCCCCTTGGGCCGTCCGGTCGAGCCTGAGGTGTAAATCACATAGGCAAGGTTCCGGGCGGTTGCTCCGCCGACCAGATTTCTTTCGCTTTCGCGGGCGATCGCTTCCCAATCTGAGTCGAGGCACAGAACGCGGCCCTGATGATCGGGCAGGGACTCACGCCAGCGCTCGAGCGTCAGCACGATCGGCGGGTGGGCGTCGTGCAGCATCAACGCCAGGCGCTCCTGGGGATAGGCCGGATCCAATGGCAGGAAAGCTCCGCCGGCTTTGAGAATGGCCAGAACCGCGACCACCATCTCCGGGCAGTGCTCCATGCAAATGGCCACCGCCACGTCCGGCCCGACCCTGAGCGTTTGCAGTTGATGGGCCAGGCGATTGGCGCGGGCGTTGAGTTGCGCGTAGGTCAGTTGCTGTTCTTCGAACTCGACGGCCACGCTGTCCGGCGTCCGCTGGACCTGGTCCTCGAACATTTGGTGGAAGCACCGGTCTTCGCGGTCATCGGTCTTGGTGTCGTTGAATTCGACCAAGAGTTGTCGGCGTTCGGCAGCGGTCAGAATGTCCAAATCGCCGATCGCTGCGGCCGGATCGCGGATGATGCTCTCCAGCAGCGCATGAAAATGACCCGCCATCCGGGCGATGGTGGCGGCGTCGAACAGGTCGGCGTCGTAGCGGATGGAGGCGGAGAGCGATCCGGTCGTCTCGATGATCAACATCACCAGGTCAAGCGTGGCGGCCCGGCGTTCCAGCGGAATCGTTTCCATCACCAGCCCGCCGAGACTCATTCGCAGCCCGGCCTCGTCCCCCGCGAATGCCGGTTCGGCGTGCTCGGCGACCCGGTGCGGTTTATCCAGCACGAACATGGTCTGGCACAGCGGCGATCGGCTGAGGTCGCGGGGCGGCCGGAGTCGTTGGACCAAGCGCAGGGTCGGGAAATCCTGATGATCGAGAGCCGACGACACGGTCTCGCGCACCCGACCTAGAAGCGCCCGGAAGGTTGGATTCCCGGAAAGATCCGCGCGCAGGACGACGGGATTGGCGAAGAACCCCACCATCCCTTCGAACTCGGCCCGGCTCCGTCCGACCATCGGCGACGCCACGAGGATGTCGTCCTGGCCGCTGTGATAGTGAAGCATAAGTTCGAACGCCGTCAGCAGGACCACGTAGAGCGTCGCCCCTTCTGCTTTGGCGAGCGCCCTGAGCCGCCGGGCCATTTCACCGTCCAGAGTGAAATCGTGCTGGCCGCCGCGAAACATCTGGACCGGCGGCCGCGGCCGGTCGGTCGGCAGATTGAGCACCGGCAACGTGCCGCCCAATTGTTGCTTCCAGTAATCCCACAGCCGCTCGCCGGCCGGGCTCGCCAACATTTCGGTCTGCCAACGAACGAAGTCCGTGTATTGCCGATCAAGCGGAGCCAGAGAAGCCGGCCGGCCGGCTTTTTCCGCCTGATAGAGCACGCCGAGCTCCGTCATGATCACCGCGAGCGACCAGAAATCGACCACGATGTGATGAATGACCAGCAACAGGATGTGTTCCTGCGCCGATCGCGTGAACAGACTCACCCGCATCACCGGCCCTCGTTCCAGGTCGAAAGGCCGCTGCGTTTCCTCGACCAGTCGCGCCTGCAGATCGCCGTCGGGCCAGGTCGCGGCGTCGATCTCCTCGAAGTGAAGCGGCTGATGTTCGTGGACCTGTTGAACGGGCTTGCCGGACTGCACCGTAATCGTGGTTCTCAGGGAGGGATGGCGGTCTACCAGCGCCTGAAACGCGCGCCGGAAAGCCGGGACGTCCAGATCGGAGCGAATGCGCTCCGCGAAACTGACGTTGTAAATCGAGCTCTCCGGCGCGAACTGGCACAGAAACCAGATCCCTTGCTGATTGTCGGAGAGAGGATGAAACGATTGGGCTTCGACCGCCTTTCTGCGCAGGAGCTGGGCCAGCAGCGCGCGTTTTTCGCTTGGCGAGCGATCGGCGAATGGCCGGGCCGCGGCCTGCTCGCCTATGGCAGCGAAACTATTCATCGATTTCCACCGGCGTCGTGGCATCGCTTTCGTAGAACGAATAGGAGAACGCCAATGCGGCGGACATCCCATACTGCTTCTTGAAAAGCGGGCTTCCCTCGTTGGTCGCGCCCGCGTATAGCGTCGGTCCCGTATAGGCGATTATGCTGGAGCGCTCGTTGAGCGGATATCGATAGGTGAGCTCGAGATGCGAGCCCAGATACCCGCCGGTGGCGGTGTATTGCGGCCGGCCGGGAATGACGAATTTCGGCGCGACCGCGTAGTAGTAATCCATGAGGCGCGCGGTCGCGAATTCGGGACCGATCCACAGACGAAGCGTGCCGCCGCTGCCCAGAAAATTCAGGTGTGTGTAATTGATTTCAGGCGACACTACGAGGCCCCGATAGGCCACCGATTTGAAATCGCTCGAGACGACCGCGCGCAGCGGCAGCTGGAGCGCGTACTTGCCACCCGTCGCGTCACGCGCGAGCAGAATGTTCAGCCGCGGTCCGATCTGGGCCATGTAGTCGAGTCCGGGCATGCCGAGGCGGGCGGCATCGTCGTGGGTCGGCAATGCGCCCGACGCGCTCACGTCGATGTTCACCCGCTCCGACTTGAAGAGGATGCCGCGGATGCTGTTCGCGGCGAGTTGAAGATAATCGCCGCGATAGATCAGGTATGGCAACGGCAAGGCTTGGAAGTGATTCTGACCGGACGCCGGGTAGTCCGGAAACGTGCCGCCGGCGCCGATCGCGCCGAGCTCGAAGAGCGGCTTCTCCTCCGCCGTCTGCGCGAGGGCCGCCTGCGTCATCAGAAGCAGGGCCGTGGCCGTGCCCACGGGCCAAGCAGCAGAAAATTGGCGGATCATCCTGCCTCCCGAACACGTTTTTCCGGTGATCACGGCGCCCAATGCCTGCCACGCGCCGCCGACGGACATAGCCTGGTTCGTTTCTCGCCGCTTGCTCATTTGCTCAGGCGATCGAGGTAGAGATGGACCCTCCAGTGGCGACGCTGGGATCGAGGGCGAACATCGGCGGCGAATCTAGCGACCATAGGTTCTCGCGTCGGAGCGGCGACGGCGCCTCGCTCTATCCCCCAGCTGAAACCTCGATTTGCCTGAGGAGCTTACGGGGCGATCCCGCGACATTCAAGGTAGCCCGGCATGGGAGGGCGCCACACCTTCGGAAACTACTCAGGCCTCCGTTCGATGCTGTTGTCCAGCGCCGCTGGCGCCCTTCTCTATCGAAGTGTCCCCGATGACGCCGCATTTTCACGAAACCGTTCCAGTTCGCCAATGCGTTCCATCGTGTATCGGTATCCCTCCTCGATGGCGCGATCGAAGGACTTCCAATCGCGGATCTCGATGCCAGGGAGGGACGGATCCAGAACCAGATCGGCATGGTCGCGGCTGCTCCGCGTTTGCAGTGTCCCGCCCACCGTCGCCGCTCGCAGAAGAAGACTGACGATCTCCGGGCCGTCGTAGTCCGATGGCACGAGAAGGCGGTGGATCATGCTTCGTGTACGCACATTGCTCATATCGAAGGAGCGGTAGCGCGTGACATCGACGCCAATGACGGGGCCGCGGCGCATGGCGTCCATCACGTCGCAAGGCAGATTGTTCATCAAGCCGCCATCGGCGAGCACGTCGTCATTCTCGATGACCGGCGGCAGCAATCCGGGGATGGCGATGCTGGCGCGCAAGGCACGCCACAGCACGCCATTGCGCATCACCGTGACCTCGCCATTGCTCAAATTCGACGCGACGGCGAAATAGGGGCGCCACAGATCCTCGACGCGCGCGTCCGCGAAATGGCGGCGCAACCGCCGCTCGACCTTGCGCCCCTTGGTCAGGGCGACCAGCGGAAACGCGTAGTCGTCGAGCGGATTGGACCTGACGAAGCCCGCGTGCATCCGCTCGTACATCTCCTTGTCGTCCCATTCCAGCGCCACGCCGGCGGCGATGATCGCGCCCATGCTGGTGCCGCCGACAAGGTCGATCGGAATGCGGGCCTGGCGCAAGGCCTTGATGACCCCGATATGCGCGAAGCCGCGCGCGCCGCCGCCGGACAGCACGAGGCCCAATCCCCGTCCCGTCACATAGCGAGCCAGTCTCGCCATGTCCGTATCGCTCCGCAGCCGAAGATGGCAATGAAACCGGACCGGAAAGTGGCGCAGCCAGGCCTCCGCGGGCGCCGCTGGCCGATTCCCGTCTTCCTGCACGAGCAGCAGCTCGGCGTGCCGCCACGGAAGTTCCTTGATTTGCTCGAGCAGGCCGGCGTGAGCGTGCGGCGCCTCCGTCGCCGCCGCCGCGAGCAGGACGTGATCGGATTGCCGCACGCATGTGCGTGTCCAGTCGGAGTCGGTCGTGTCGCCAACATAGACGACCAGATCATGGTCGGTTTCCACGGCTTGTATGAAGTCCCGGCCCCGCTTGGCCGCCGTGCTGTCGAGAAGAACGGCTGTGCGCCCCGCCTTGCCAAGCGCGGCGATCAGCGCCGCGGCCAGCCGTTCGACCGGGGCTCCGCGATGCAGTGGGATCAGTCCGACGGTCTTGGGGACGGTGAAGATGCGGCGACGGAAAGACAGCGCTCGGGTGAGCAGTTCGATGAGCTGCGCCGCAAACGGCAGCACCGATCCGGGATGCTTGCGGATCAGGCTTTCGTAGCCTTGCCGGCTCAGCCACGCGACCGACGTATCGCGTATGGCGATGCACGTCGCCGGCTGAGGTCGGTTGAGCAGCGAGGCATACTCGCCGGTCAATTCGCCGACTTGGACAAGAACCGCAGGCTCATCATGCGTCACCGCTTCGACGATGATGCCCAGGCACCCGGTGAGCACAATGTAAATGCCGGTTGGTGGGTCATTCTCGCGGTAGAGCGCCTGCCCTCTCGGCAGGCTGAACCACGTGAGCTCCGCCTCAAGCGATGCTCTGGCGTCCGCGTCGAGGCCGTCGAATGCCGAAGGGCTCGGCAGGGGAATTCGGTAGGATGATGCGGCTGTTGTCAATGTGAGGCGCTAGGCGGACGCGCGGCTAATATCCAAGGTATGGATGGCCGAGCAACGCCACGGCGACCAGCACGACCAGGACGACGCCAACCGCACTCAAGCCCCTTCCGCCGTAGTAGCCGCCGCGATAGCCATAGTAACCGCCGCCGCCGAACAGAAAGAAAATCACCAGAATGATCAATAACAATGACATGACTTGCTCCAAGAGCCGCGGCAGCGACCAACCGCGCAGCCGGATGGCGCCACTGTGATGCCGCATTGCATCCACGGATAGCGTCGGAAACTACTCACACCGATGCCGGGCAGGGGCACGCTCATTCCGAGAAATGTTTGGCCGGAGGCCGATCAGCTGAAGTGTAGCCCAAAATAGCCGGCGACAAACAGGACCACGACGATGACGCCGATGATGGTGAAGATGTTCATCTTGCTGCTCCAACGAGCCGACATTCGACTATGATCAGACGAGCCTAGCGCGCAATCGAGCAGCGGCGACAGGCTCGGAAATTACTCAGCGCAGCGCGCTCGACGTTTCAATTGGCGAGCCGCTTGCGGATCGACAGCAATTCCTGTCGGCGCTGTGCGTCGGTTTTCGGATACGTCATCCCCAGTCCTTCGAACGTGTCGAGGACAATTTGGGATACGATCAGCCGAGCGTTTTCCTTGTCGTCGGCGGGGACGACATACCAGGGCGCATCCCGGGTGCTTGTCGCACCGAGGCATTCCTCATACGCCGTCATGTACTGATTCCAGAATTTCCGCTCCTCGACGTCCGCAGCGCTGAATTTCCAGTTCTTCTTCGGCTCATCGATGCGTTCGAGGAACCGCTTCCTCTGCTCTTCGTTGGAGAGGTGGAGGTAGAACTTGATGATTCGGGTACCGTTGGCGTGAAGATGTCTTTCCAGATCGACGATGGAACGGTACCGGTCATGCCAGACCGCCTTGTCGTCGCGCGGCGGGTCCGGAATTCCTTCGCCGCGGAGAATCTCGGGATGCACGCGGGCGATCAGCACTTCCTCGTAATACGACCGGTTGAAGATGCCGATCCGCCCGCGTTCCGGCAGATCGCGAGTCGTGCGCCAGAGAAAATCGTGCTGCAGTTCCGTGGCGCTGGGATGCTTGAAGCTGAACACTTGGCAGCCTTGCGGATTGACGCCGGACATCACATGACTGATGGCGCCGTCCTTTCCGGCCGCATCCATGGCCTGAAAGATCAGCAGGATGGCGTAGCGGTTGGACGCGTAGAGCAGCTGCTGCTGTGAACTCAGATGCGCAACGTGTTCTCGCAGAAGCTCCTGGTATTGCTCTTTCGACTTGTAAACGGGCTTCACGATCGTCGGCCATTTTTTCAGGCTGACGTCGTCCCCGTGCCGCACCCTGAAATCCTTCGATCTGATCTTCATTTGCATCCTTAGGCGATCCCGAGGCGACGAAAGACGGGCACCTTCGCCACATCCAACACGACGGCGAAGCCGATTGCCGCGGCCAGCGTGGCAGCCACCACCATGGGCGGCAAGGGCGTCATGGCGATGCCTCCGACCGCCAACGTCGACGCGATCAGGAGATCGGCGACGGACGAAGCGAGGAGCAAGGCGCTGGGACGCGAGGACCACATGCGGCGACGTTCGCGATTGGTATAGGTGGTCGCCTGGTTGCCGAACACGATGACGACGAAAGCCAGGGTCCTCAACGTGCCGATATCGAACCCCATCCGCCAGGCGCCGAAGGCCAGGACGGATGTGCAAAACACCAACTCGCCGGTTCCCATGATGACGCCTGCGACAGTCAGATTGCCGATCCGCCACGCATTCGGCGCCGGCGATGGGCGCACATTGTCGGTCGTCAGCGACATGCCGAGGAAATCGCCGGTGATCATGATAAGGACCATCAGCAACGGCGTCAGGATCGCGTGCCCGGTCATGATCAGGCCGACCGCCAGTAACAGCACCTGCACGATCTTCTTGGTGATGGAGTTCAGCGTATAGGTCAGGATGCGCTGGAAAATCACCCGGCCTTCCTTGACGGACGCGACGATGCCGGCGAGGCCGGGCTCGGTCAGCACCACCCCGGCGGCCGATTTGGCGACGTCGGTTGCGGTCGAGACCGCGATTCCGATCTGCGCTTGGCGCAGCGCCGGCGCGTCGTTGGCGCCGTCGCCGCACATGCCGACGGTATGGCCGCCCTTCTGGAACGCCTTGACCAGCTTGTACTTGTCCTCCGGCAGGACGCCGGCGAACACCGCAAACTCCTCGGGGCGGACAAGGTCGGGGATCGGCCCCGGCGGACAGATGGCGCCATCGATGCCCACCGCCCGTGCCACGATGGCGGCAGTCGCCGGCGCGTCGCCCGTCACCATCACGGTACGCACGCCCAACCCATGCAATTCCGTCACCAACGCCGCCGAATCCGCGCGAGGCGGATCGCTGAGCGCGATCAGCCCGGCGAGCTTCATCGCGTTGGGCGGTCCGGCCGCGACCGCCAGCACGCGGAAACCTTGTCCTTCGAGCTCCTTCGCCGCCGCCGTTGCGGTCGCCGATGGCGGCGCGAGACCGTTGACCGCGGCAAAGGCGCCCTTCACGACACGCTGCGTCGCGCCGCTCGGGTCCGCGACCGTTGCCGCGGACATCTTCGTCGCCGGATCGAACGGCGTGAACGCCATCAGCTGCGGCCCATCGGACACGATCTTGCGTGCGGCAGCGGCTCGAATGGCCGCGTCGACCGGGTCCTGCCCACCATCCGAACTGGCCAGCGCGGCCAGCGCCAAAACATGCGCCTCGTCGAAACCGGGCAGGGGCCGAACGGTCGTGACCGTCAGCGCGTTGCGCGTCAACGTGCCCGTCTTGTCGGCGCACAAGACATCCATCGATGCCGCTTCGTCGACCGCTGAAAGACGGGTCGGAAGGACGCCAAGCTTCGCCAAGGCGCGCGCGCCCAGCGCCGCCGCCAGGGTGAAGGTCGCCGGCAGCGCGACCGGTATCGATGCCAGGACCGCGGTCAGGACGAGGGGGATGATCTCGCCCAGCGGCAGCTTGAGACCATGGGCATAGGCCACCAGCACGACGATGACGATGCCGTTGAACGCGGCGAGATTGCGCACCACGCGCAAGACCGCCTTTTGCTGCGTGCTCACGACATGAGCGTTGCGGACGAGTTCCGCGGTGCGGCCGAACTTGGTGTGCGCTCCGGTCGCCATGACCTCGGCTACCGCCTCGCCGCGCCGCACCAGCGCCCCGGCATAGGTTTGCACGCCCGCGCCGGCTTCGATCGGCACCGATTCGCCGGTGAGCATCGACTGGTCGAGCAGGATTTCTCCGCTGGTGAGGCGGACATCCGCGGCGACGACGCCACCGAGCGAAAGCTTGACCACGTCGCCCGGCGCCAGCTCGGCAGCGGGAATTGTTTTCCACGCGCCGTCGCGCCGGACGGACGCGGTCAGCGCCAGCCGCGATTTCAGCGCGGCCAGGGTTGCCTGCGCGCGTCCCTCCTGAAACAGTCCGAGAGCGGCGTTGAACACCAAAAGACCGGCGATGATCGCGCTCTCGACATCCTTGCCGAGCACGAGCTCGAGCACGACCGCGGCCTCGAGCATCCACGGAACGGGCGCCCAGAATTTTACGAGCGCCATGCGCAACGGATGCGCGCTCGTGTCCGGCATCGCGTTGGCGCCGAATTTTTTCAACCGGCGGCGAGCTTCGTCGCTCGTCAGGCCGTTGGGCTGGTCAGGCTTCGCGGCGACCGACGATTTCGCGGGCGCGACACGTGCTGAATTTGGCTGAGCCGTGGTGTCCATTATCTACCTGCGCTCCGGCGTCGTTGCCGGCTCGTCGGTGGTGGAAACGGTCCGGGCAGGCTCGGCGTTCCCCCTTTACTTGTCCTGGGGTCGAGCCTTGTTCCATGCGTCCGCCAATTCGCGGGTTGCCTTTTCGTAGGAGGATTTGGCGTTGTCCCAGGCCTCGGCGCCCACGGTCTGCAACTGACGCGACGCCGCCTCGGCCTTGGTCCAGGCCCGGTTGAGATCGGCCTCGGTTGCGGCGCCGGCCTCTTTCCCCTTGGCCTCTACATTCGCGCTGAAGTCGTGCAGCTTGCGTTGCCACTCCTGCATGTCGTCCCGCGCCTTTTGCATGTAGGTGTCCCGGTCGGAAGTCGCATCGCCGGCGGCAGCCAAACGGACCGGCGCGCCCGAACCGAGCGAGAGAGTCGACGGACCGGCACCAGCCGGCAGCGCGCCGACCAGCATCAGCGGGCCGATGACGATCGAGGCGGCAAGAATCCTCATGTCAACCTCCTTTATGTCACGCGTCTATTTTCTCGCCGACATGCACATCGACGCGCGACGGGTTGACGGTCCCGAGGATTGCCTTGGCGCGCGCCATCTCCTCTGCCGTGCCATGCGCCATCACCAGAAACCCATCGGCCTTCAAGGCGGCCTCGTACTCGATCACGCTGTCCCTCGGAATGCCGATGCTGTAGAGCGCCGCGCCAAGCGCGCTCAGACCGCCGACCACGGCGGCGCTTTCGATGGCGGAGATCGCCGTGGCGGCCAGATAGCCGAGCACGATGACGTGTCCCACGACGGGAATGGTCATGAACAGGCCGCCGAAGAACAAGCCCCAGAGGCCGCCCCAGAACGCACCCCGCTTGCCCCAAAACTTGACTCGGTCGCCGACATTGTAGAAGCCGACGACTTGTTCCTCGGTGTGGTATCCCTTGCCGACGACGCTGAGACTCTTCATCTCGAAGCCGGCCGCGGTCAGCGTTTTCACCGCTGCTTCCGCTGCCTGGTGGTCCGCGAAGACGGCGACGACGGAGTCGGTTTTTCCCATGGGATCCTCTTTCACGACAAGGTGGGCCCGGCAATGGCCTGTTGCGGCATGAGCCCCGCGCCAGAAGCCAGCCAACACGAGCATACAAGGCGACAATCCTGCGCGGGCAGACTCGGAAACTACTCAGCCCGATCCGCTTCGCGGGCCCGATCAATCGCCCCGGTTCGAGCCGTCGCATTCCGGTTTGCTGGACCGAACTTTAGGTAGATTCCGAGTCTGTCGCCGCCGCGTCGCCCGCCGCAGGATTCGCATGCAATCAATCCTGCGGGAGTAGCGAAGATGCCGGAAAATCGCAGCGACCTCGCCAAGCAATCCGAGCAACAAACGCCACGCGTTGCCCGAACTCGACGCTCCAGGGGTTGCGCGCGAGCATCGCCCCGGTCTCTGCATCGATCTCGGTGACGACGAACGGCGCAGAGGCGCTGCGCGACGTGCCGAGCACCCACTCGACATAGGCGGTAACCGAGAGACGCCGGGAGCGGCCGGAATGGTTCGTGATCTTCAGTCGGGATATCTTGATCGGATCGTGGACCGCCACGTATTGCAGCAGCTCAAGCGAAATGCCATGCGAAACGTGCTCGAACCGGCTATAGCCTTGACCGTGCCGCGCGATGTAGGACGAGCCTTGCTCGCGGATCGGAAGAGCCGTGGGACCCCATAATTCCCCGCTATCCTCATCGCGTACGTAGATCACTTCACCCGGCGCATCGCTTACGGGATCGTTCGACCACGGGGTGATGTGGTTTTGCTGGCTGTTGAGCGACCAGGTGTAGCCGCTGCCCTCGGCCGAGGTCTGGAACCCGAAGGAACGGTTGCAGATGACGTTGATCCAGGGCGCGGGCGTCCATTTTCCCTGGTCGAGCGTGACGGCGTATTCCCGTCCGTCGTCGGCGAATCCGCCGAGCCCGTTGGCGAACTCGAGCGCCGGTCGAGGCGGAGCGGCTCGCGACGGTGCACCCCGCGATAAGCGTTTTGGCGGCGGGGCCCGTGGATGAGCCTCCGGCAATCTTCGGACTTGCTCGGCAAGACTTCCGCGGTGACCGACGAGCACCGCGCGGGCCGCGGCTTGGATCAGATTGCGCTCCTCGATCGAGACCAGATCGGCGCGAAGGATGAATATCGCTCCCCGCACGCCTTCTTCTGTCGGGTTCGGCCGGGATCGACTTCCTCGAACCAGCGCCTCGAGAGAGACCTGGACGTCCTGTGCGTAGGACGGGGGCCGTTCATTCAGAATCACGAGATCGACGGACAGCTGCTTCATCCGCCAATATTCGTGAGCGAGGAGCAGTTGCCGGACCATCTCGAGATCGCTGTTGTCCGCGACGCGGGCCACGATGATCGGCACGTCGCCCGAGATGCCGTGGGCCCAAAGCAGGGACGCCGCACCAACGCCCCGTTTGAGGACCTCGGAGGCCGGACGCAAAGCATCGTGCTGCTGGGAATGGGCGGGTCGAGCCTCGGGCCGGAAGTTCTGGCCGAGACCTTCGGGCGGCAGTCCGGCTGGCCGCGATTCCACATGCTGGACAGCACCGATCCCGCGCAGATCGCGGCGATGGAACGGGCGATCGATCTCGGCAAGACGCTGTTCATCGTATCGTCCAAATCCGGCAGCACGCTGGAGCCCAACATCCTCATGGACTATTTCCTCGACCGCGCCATCGCCGAAGCTCATCAGCAAAGCGCAGGTCTCGGGCATGAAGGCCGGCGCCGTGATCGTCGATCTCTCGGCCGAGGGCGGCGGCAATTGCGAGGATACGCGACCAGGCGAGACGGCGACGCTCAGGCCGCGCCGGTGCAGATGATCGAGGCGGTGAGGGGGCTGCGGTTGTCGGCCGCCGCTTGACCGGCCGCCGCGCCGATGATTGTCGCGACCGATCCCAGCAATTTCCCAATCAGCGCTCCGGCCTTTGCTCCGGCCTTTGCTCCCTGGCGGGTTCCGCGGCCGGTTCGCGGGCCGGGGCTGCACGCGGAGCCGCGTTCTGCGCCGCCGGACGGCGTTGCACCGGCGGCGAGGCCGCGCGTTCGCCGGCACCGGCAGGCTGCGCGCGGACGACGCCGGGACCCTTGAATTGCGCAGGACGCGACGTCGCGGCGATCGCCGGACGTCCTTTGTTGCGGCTCGCCGCGAGAACCGGAGTCCTGACGGCGGCAGCGACGTGTTTCGTCTGCTGCTGCGTCACGGGGACGTGCTGGTCGTGCTCGGCCGAACGTTCGACTTCGGTCGGCGCGGCCTTGAGCCCGCTCGCGCCGCCGGCATAGCTCACCCTCGAGCTGTTGCCGGCCGTCACGGTCTGTTCGTAGACGTGGGTGGCGGGGACCGAGCCGAAATTGTTGACGGTCCGGTTGTAGTCGAAGTTGCCGCCATCCCAGCGGCCCCCTTCGTAGCCGGTGCCGCCGTAACCGTAGCCGTAATTGATGCCGCCGTAATAGCCGACCTGCGGCCCCCAATAACCAGCATGGAAGACATAGGCACCGTTATCCCAGCCCCAATAAGGCGGAGTCCACAGCATGCCGACGCTCGGCGGCAGGACCCAAGTGCCGGGCACCCAGTAATAGCCGACCCGCTGGCTCCAGTGCCAATAGCCGGGGGTCCAGATATATCCGGCCCCGGGCATCGGCGGCTGGGCGTAGACCGGCAGCATCGGCGGCGCGGTCTGGACCGAGAGTGTGATCGCAATCTGCGCCACAGCCGGGATCGGTGCCGCCGCGATAAGGGGGCTCGCGAGAATCGTCGCGGCAAGCAACATGCCTTTGAACATCACTCGATTGGAAGCGGTCATCCGACCCTCGCTGCGACGGGAGAATTTTGCGCTACGCATCCGTCCGCGTCACCGGTGCTGCGTCTCGTATGCGGTACGGGCGGTCGCCTAGATCCTGCCCATGCCGCCAAACAGCCAGAGCACCACGAGGACGAGGACGACCACGCCCAGAACCCCGCCGAGTCCGCCCCCGCCGTAGTTTCTGTGCGCGTAATACCCGCCACCCCCGCCGAACAGCAGGATCAACACGACGATGATAAGAATTGTGCCCATGACAGACCGTCCCTTCGGATCTTGATCGCTGTGGAAAAGCTCCGAGCGCTGCTATTCCTTCAATGCATCCCGAATCGCGTCCTTGACGCCGCCGATGGCGTTCTGGACCTTGCCTTCGGCCTTGTCCGCCTTGCCATCGGTCTGCAGCTTGGCGTCGCCTGTTGCCTTGCCGACGGTCTCCTTGATCGAGCCCTTGATCTCCTTCGCCGCTCCGGCGATCCGATCCTTGTCCATGACTACGTTCTCCCTGCGTGGCTGCAATCACGCGCGCACAAGGCTCGGAAATTCGCGCCTTCGTACATTTCAAACATAGTGGGAAGGCGATCGCCCCGGCAGGATCGGAATGTACTCAAATCGAAAGCGACCCGGCTGGGGAGCACATGCCGCCCTCCCACCGAGACGACGAGCCCAAGCAAAAAAGAGCCGCCGGCTCGGGGGGAGAGGCCGGCGGCTCTGGGCGCAGGATGGGGAATCTGCGCCACGAAAACATTTCGGCGCGAGTTTAAGGGTCGCTGGGCTTATGACGGCAGCCTCGGAATCTACTCAGAGTCGGTGGTCGAACCGACCGGCCTCACCCGCCCGCGTGCGGGCTAGCGGAATCGGAAATCGCTTCTGTCTTGCTCGGCGCCGGGCTCCGAACCGCTGCCGTGATCGCGGTAGTCGCCTTGGCCATAACCATAGCCCCAGCCCCAACCGGCCCCGTAGTCAGGGTAGACGCAGCCGGCGAGAAGCATGAGCGCGAGACCGACGAATACGCATTTCGCTACTTTCATGTGAAAATCTCCTGTGGCGCGTCGGCGGACGGCTGCCCTTGAGGTGCGGCGACGTCGAGGCCGCGACCATCGCGCACCCGCGGGCCCGCCAGGAGGTCATGTGGCGTGTCGTTCGGTCGGAAGCAGAGACGGAATCTACTTAGATACGGCAGCGGTCGCAAACCGGTCCCAGGACTGAAGCGGCGTCCGGTCGTCTAGCGTTCGTGCTCGTCGCCATGTTCGACATTGCGTTCGCCGTTGCCGCGAGCCCGGCTGCCCTTGCGCGACTCGGGTGCCGATGCGTCCAGTACGCCAAAATTGGTCGATCTCTCGCCCGCCGCCGCCAGGGTGAAGCCTTCCGCGCCCAATCCGCGCTTCATCAACTCGCGCACGGCGGCGGCGCGGCTTGGCATCCGCTTCTGAAAGCGAAAGTCGTCAACCGCAGCCAATTCCTCTGCGGTGAGCATGATTTGCAGCCGTTCCGGCCGCTCGAGTTCCGCTGGCATGTCCGCCTCCGCGCCTTGCCATAGGTCATTTTCATCTTTTGAGTGAAGGAGGCAACCACTCATTGTTGGATTACAATGTCATCGCCGTCGAAAGCGGAATGCGAGACAAAACCGGCAGCGACTACGATTGAGTGTTTCGAGTATTAGATGCAAAATTTGCCGAATAAGGCGGAATATGCGATCACTAACTAAAATCAGAAATGGGATTTGTCAGATTTCAATAAATGAAAAATCTGCGCTTTCGCAAAATTTTCTTGGATTTCCATTGTGGGGGAAGGCACAATTCTCAATATTCGGTGGCGACGATTTTGCGTGTCGCCTGTGGCGTGGAGAAAGCGCCCAAACGGATGGGATGCCTGGGCATCCCGCTCAACGAAGCGATCAGCGGCCGCGTTAACGTCACGCCACGCCTCGTGACCGCGATGCGAGGGATTTGAAGGGAGCGGCAGCGACGGCAAGGAAATCCGCCACCACGACGGGACAGAGGCGAAAGGGCAAAACGGCGCGGCCGCGGCCAAAGCGGCCTTTGTCGCGGGCGAGCGCCGCCGCGCCGCGGGGGCGGGACTTCCCGGTGGTCGGGATCGGCGCCTCGGCCGGCGGGCTCGATGCCGTGCGCAATCTGTTCGACGCGCTTCCTGCCGGCAGCGGCATGGCGTTCATCCTGGTGCAGCATCTCGATCCGACGCATGAGAGCCTGATGGTCGGGCTGCTGGCCGGCCATACGCCGATGAAGGTGCAGCAGGCGGCGGACGGCATGCGGTTGGAGCGCGAGCATGTCTACGTCATTCCTCCGGGCTCCTCTCTCGCGGTCGGCGACGGCGCGCTGCAACTCTCGAAGCCGCGCGAGCGCCACGGCGCGCGCATGCCGTTCGACTTCCTGCTGCGCTCGATGGCGCAAGAGCTCGGCGAGCGCGCCATCTGCATCGTCCTCTCGGGCACCGGCGCCGACGGCAGCGCCGGACTGAAGGCGATCAAAGAGAAGGGCGGGCTCGTCTTGGCACAGCATCCCGACGAGGCCGGTTTCGACGGCATGCCGCGCAGCGCGATCATGACGGGCGCGGTCGATCTCGTGCTTCCCGTGGCGAAGATGCCCGGCGCCCTCGCCAAATACGTCCGGCGAAAATTCGGCGCGGGCGCTCCCAAGGGCGCCCCGCCGCGCGATCCCGCCACCGAGCGCTTGAACGAGATCATCGATCTTCTGCGCACCAGGGCCGCGCACGATTTCACGCTCTACAAGCCGGGGACGCTGCAGCGGCGGATCGAACGACGCATGGCGCTGGCGGCGACCAACGACGCCGCCCAATATCTCAACCTCCTGCGCAAGGACGCGGGCGAGCTCGACCGCCTCGCCAAGGACCTTCTCATCAACGTCACCGGCTTCTTCCGCGATCCCAAGATTTTCGAACTGCTGGCCGCAAAGGTCGTTGCCGATCTCGTGCGCCTGCAGCCGGCGGACCGGCCGCTGTGGATCTGGGTGGCGGGCTGCAGCACGGGCGAGGAGACCTATACCATCGCCATGCTCTTCCTCGAGGCGATCGAAGCGGCGAAGCGCCCCATCAAGCTGCAGGTTTTCGCGTCGGACATCGATGCGGACGCGGTCGCGTTCGCCCGTGACGGCGTCTATCCGGACTCGATCGCGGCGGACGTGTCGCCGGCCAGGCTCGCCCGCTTCTTCGCCAAGGAAGAGCACGGCTACCGGGTTGCGCCCGATCTGCGCGGCCTCGTGGTGTTCACGGTACAGAACGTGCTGGCCGACCCGCCCTTCTCGCGCCTCGACCTGGTGTCGTGCCGCAACCTGCTCATCTATCTGCGTCCCGAGGCGCAGGCGAAAGTGCTGTCGCTGTTCCATTTTGCGCTGCGCGAGGGCGGCATCCTCCTGCTCGGCAGCTCCGAGACGGTGGGTACCCTCGAAGACCGCTTCGAGCCGATCTTCAAGGCGGAGCGCATCTATCGCCATATCGGCCGCAGCCGGCCGAGAGACATCAAATTCCCGCTGGCCGGCCGCGAAGGCGCGCGAGCGTTCCGGCTTCCGGGCCTGGAGCCGGCGGAGCCGCACCGGCCAGGGCTCGGCGACATCGCCCAGCGGTCGCTACTGGAGGCCTATGCGCCGGCCTCGGTGCTGATCAGCCGCAAAAACGAATGTCTCTATTACCTCGGAGCGACGGACCGTTATTTGCGGGTCGCCTCGGGCGAGCCGAGCCGGGACCTGCTGGGCATGGCGCGCGAAGGTCTTCGCAACAAGCTGAGGGCGGCGATCCAGCAGGCCAGCGAGGAGCATAAGCGCGCGGTCGTCTCCGGCGCGCAAATGAAGATGAATGGCGGCTTCGTTGCGGTCAGCGTTGCGGTCCAGCCGGTGCAGAGCGAGGGCGAGGACATGCTGCTGGTCAGCTTCCTCGACGAGCCCAAGAGCGAACCGAGGCCGGCCCGGTCGGCGGCGTCGCCGGGTCCGGTCGACGCCTCGCGGATCGAAGAGCTGGAGCACGAGCTCGAAATCACCCGCAAGGAGCTGCAGAGCGCCGTCCGCGACCTCGAGCTGTCCAACGAAGAGCAGAAGGCGATCAACGAAGAAGCCCTATCGGTGAACGAGGAGTTCCTGTCGACCAACGAGGAGCTGACCACCTCGAAGGAGGAGCTGCAATCGCTCAACGAGGAACTGACGGCGCTCAACAGCCAGCTCCAGGAGACGCTCGAGCAGCAGCGCAGCACCTCCAACGATCTGCAGAACATCCTCTACAGCGCCGACGCCGCGACGCTCTTCCTGGACCTGGACCTCAAGATCCGCTTCTTCACGCCGGCCGCCCAATCGCTCTTTCGCATCATCGCTCGAGACATCGGCCGGCCGCTGGCGGACCTCACCTCGCTCTCCGCCGATCGCGATCTTCTCGCCGATGCACGAAACGTGCTGACCAGCCACGCGCCGCTCAAGCGTGAGATCGAAGCGCAGGACGGCGCCTGGTACAATCGCCGCATCCTGCCCTATCGCACCGACGACGGCCAGGTCGAGGGGGTGGTCGTCACCTTCGCCGACATCTCCGATATCAAGGCGGCCGAGCGTGAGACCGAGGCGGCACGCGCCTATTCCGACAGCATCATCGACACCATCCGCCAGCCATTCGTGGTACTCGACGCGGAGCTTAGGGTCGTCTCCGCCAACCGATCCTTCTTCGAAACATTCGCGCTTAAGCCCGAGGAGACGGTGGGCCAGCCACTGGGCGACGCCGCCGCCCGTCACGCCGATAGTCCGGGGTTGCGCGACTTCCTCGATTGGGCCCAGGCCGAGCCTGATCGGATCGAGGATTGCGGGATCGAGCTCGAGCTGCCGCTGCTCGGCAAACGGTCGCTGCGCCTCAATGCCCGGAAGATCCGCGACGGCGCTCACAGCAAGGGCAATATCCTGTTGGCGATCGACGATGTCACCGAAAGGAACCGTGCGGCAGAGCTGGTGGAGGCCGCGAAGCTTCAGGCAGAGCAGGCAAACCTCGGGAAGTCACGCTTCCTTGCCGCCGCGAGCCACGATCTGCGCCAGCCGCTTCAGACCATCAGCCTGCTTCAGGGACTGTTGGCGAGTAAGGTCAAGGACGAGGGCGCCTTGAAGCTGGTGGCTCGACTCGACGAGACGCTGACCGCCATGTCGGGCATGCTGAACACGCTCCTCGACATCAACCAGCTCGAGGCCGGGATCGTTCGCGCCGAGACGGTCAGCTTCCCGGTCACCGACCTGATCGAGCGGCTCCGGGCGGAGTTCAGCTATCACGCGGCATCGCAGAGGCTCGGCTGGCGCGTGGTATCGAGCCGCCTTGCCGTGCACAGCGATCCCCGCCTGCTCGAGCAGATGCTGCGCAACCTGCTCGCAAACGCAATGAAATACACCTTGCGCGGCAAGGTGCTGCTCGGTTGCCGGCGGCGCGGCGACAAGCTCCGCATCGAGATCTGGGATACAGGCCCCGGCATACCCGAAGGCCAGCTTCGGCGGATCTTCGAGGAGTTCCACCAGCTCGACAATCCCGCCCGCGAACGTACTCGCGGCCTTGGCCTCGGTCTCGCCATCGTGCAGCGCCTGGCGGACTTGCTCGGCCACCGCATTGATGTGCGCTCGCATCCGGGAAAGGGCTCGGTCTTCGCGGTGGAAGTTCCGCTCGCGCAGATTGAGCCGGCCGAGCAGTTGTCGGGCCGCCATACGGGGGTCGAGGAGGGCGTGCGACGCAGCGGCACGATCCTTGTCGTCGAGGACGAGCCGGTCGTCCGCGAGATGCTCGAGCTACTGCTCGATGGCGAGGGTCACCGCACCGTGACCGCTTCCGACGGGAAGCAGGCGCTGGAGCTGGTGGCGCGGCGAACCATGCAACCGGACCTCGTGGTCGCAGACTACAGTCTACCGAACGATCTGAACGGTTTGCAGGTCATCGCCGGGGTGCAGAAGATACTGCGCCACGAAATCCCCGCGATCATTCTCACCGGCGACATCTCGACCGATGCGATCCGCTTGATCGCCCGCCAAGGCTGCACCCATCTGAGCAAGCCGGTGAAGACCAAGGAGCTGACGCACCTCATCCAACAGCTCCTGGCCAAACCGAAGCCGGCGCCGCCGCCAAGCGCCCGACCGCAGCCCCAGGCCGCCGGCGGCGCGCAGCCGGAGACCATCATCGTGGTCGATGACGACAACAGCCTGCGTGAGACGATGCGTGAGCTGCTTGAGGCAGAGGGAAAGCGGGTCGAGAGCTACGCGAGTGGCGAGGCGTTCTTCGCGGCCCATCATGCGGGCGGCGGCGACTGCCTCCTGGTCGATGCCGGAATGCCCGGCATGAGCGGTCTCGATGTGCTGGAGCGGCTCAAGACCGAGGGCCATCACCTTCCGGCGATCATGATCACCGGCGATGGCGACGTGCGCATGGCGGTCAGAGCGATGAACGCGGGTGCGGCGGATTTCATCGAGAAGCCGATCGGCCGCGACGAGCTTCTGGCCAGCATCGAGCGCGCGCTGGAACAGACGCGGGATTCGGCCAAGTTGTCTGCCTGGCGCGAGACGGCGGCGGCGCGCATTTCCGGTCTGACCACGCGCCAGAAGCAGATCATGGACCTGGTGCTGGCCGGCCAGCCGAGCAAGAACATCGCCGCCGACCTCGGGATCAGCCAGCGCACGATCGAGAACCATCGCGCCGCGATCATGAAGAAGACCGGCTCGAAGTCTCTTCCGGCGCTGATCCGCCTAGCTCTCGCCGCGACTTGAAGGCAGCTTCTCGGCACGCATCAAGTGGTGCAATTCCGCATCTGAGTAGTTCCCGACTCTATCACTGGCGGTCCGCTGACGACTAGCGTGGGTGCTGTCGCCTTGCACTGATCATTTGCTGTTCTCGCGGTCCTGCGCGTCACGGGCTGCGTCCAGTCCCGATCCGTCAAGACAATGAACGAGAATTCATAGGCACCGGAGAAAACCCATGACCAGAACCCCTAAGATGTTCGCTGTCGTCCTCGGGCTGGCACTGCCGGTCTTGTTGATCGGCGCTTGCGCGCAGACGCGGACCAGCGACAGCACCGGCGAATACGTCGACGATGCGGCGATCACCACCAAGGTCAAGACCGCGATTCTGGAGGATTCGGCGCTCAAGGAGATGGAGATTCATGTAACCACCACGCGGGACGCCGTCCGCCTGAGCGGCACCGTCGACTCGTCGCAGATGGTTGCGCACGCCGGCGACGTCGCCCGCAAGGTGGCCGGCGTCACGTCGGTCCAGAACGATCTGGTCGTGAAATAGCGCCGGTTACGACCAACGCCGCCACGATCCCCGTGGCGGCGACGTACCGATAATTTGACACGCGACGGTGCTCGCCATCGGCCGGATCATGGCAATCCAAGGTCCGGCCGGGCGCGACGCCCGCGGCATGCTTGAAACCATGACCAAGCCGGGCTTCCTTCCCGGCCGATTGCCGTATGCCGAGAACGCGCGGAGCGCGCGAAGCCCCCCTTGCCGGCGACCGCGACCGCGGCGCCGGCAAGGGTCATTTGCGGCGCGCGCGCCTCGCTGCTTAGGGTCGCGATTGCTGGACCGTCGTCGTGGTCGTCGAAGAGACAACTGGCGGCGGCGTTACGGTGGACGTCTGCTCGGTGGTGGTGGTCCTGGTGATCGGAGCCGGGCTGCTGCAACCCGCCACCAGGGCGGTGCCGGCCAGTAACGTGACGACCGTCAAAAGCCGAAGGAAGGGTGTCTTGGTGGTCATGGCGTGACTCCATTGTCATAAGCATCGCGGGGAATAGTCAGGACGCGGGCCTGGCCGCGAAGTTGAGCGCGACCAGGCCAAGGTTTGCGCAGCTATTGCTCGGTCGTTGTCGAGGTCGTGTGGCTGCTCGTCGTCGTGCCGCCTGCGGGTGATGAGGTTTGCACCTGATGAGACGTGCTCGTCTGCGAGCCGTCCGGCGACGCGGTCTGCGAACTGGAGCTGGCTTTGGTGCCGTTGCTGCCGCTGCTGTAGGTCTGGGTCTTGTTGGTCTCGGTTCCGGTGCTGTCGATGGTCTTCTGGGACTTGCTCGAGCTGTAGCTCCCCACGGCCGGGGCGACCGTGGAAGTCGTCGAAGTCGTCGTGTCGGAAGACGAGCTCTGCGCGAACGCGGCGCCCGTCATCATGGCGAGCGCGGTGACGCCCGCGAGCAAAAATTTGGTCATTTCGTCGTCTCCTTCGGAGGGTTGGGGGAGGGAAGCGTGGTCGTCGTCGCGCCGGAGGTTTCGATGCTCGTCTTGGCGCTCAGCGCGCCGTTGCCGCCGGTATAGGTCTGGCTTTTGTCGAATGTCTGCGTCGTGTCGGTTGTGACCCCGCTGCTGTCGATCGTCCGCCGGGTCTTCGTCATGTCGTAAGTGCCGGCCGGGCCGTTGGTCGACAGGTTCGGCTGGGTCGAATTCGTCGCGTCGAGAGGCGCGCCTTGCGCCAGTGCGCCGCTCGTCGTGATCGCCAGCACAATTGCGCCGGCGAACCAATGGCTGGTCATGTCGTGCTCTCCTTGGCAACCGAGCGCAGATGGATCAGGCCGGTCGATGCCTTGTTGATATGGCGCGAGCACGAGTGACCTGTATAGGGTCGGAATCTACCCAGCACTCGAACGCGCGCGGCACCGGGACGGGGCACGGCCCCTGAAATGCGCATGCCGGAGATATCTGAGTAGTTTCCGAACCTGATGGCGGCACCCCTCTTCGGCTATGGTCGGGATTGGCGGGTCACGACCCCACCGCCGAAGCCGCGCGTCGTGTCCGGCGCGCCGTCCCTGCCGTCGCGTGGAAGCTAGTGTCCGCCTATGCCGAAACCTGGAAATCAGGATCATGCAGCCGACACGCAACGCACTGTCCGAAAACATCCGGACACAGTCCGTGGCGCTTCTGAACATGCGCCTGCCGGCGGCGCAAACGAGCCCATGAAAGCACAGCGCGTCCTCGTGGTGGAGGACGATGCCTTGATCGGCATTCTGCTCGCCGAGGTGCTCGCAGCGATGGGCCACGGCGTCTGCGCGATCGAGGCCACCGAGGCCGATGCCGTGGCCGCCGCCGTCCGCTGCCGACCGGACCTGATGATCGTCGATGCGTGGCTGCGCGAAGGAAGCGGCGTCTCGGCCGTAGAGGAAATACTCCGCGCCGGAAACGTTCCGCATGTGTTCGTCAGCGGCGACATCTCAAGGGTTACGGGGCTCAGGCCCAGCGCGGAGGTGCTTCAGAAGCCCTTTCGTGAAGCTGAGCTCGGCAGGGCCATACAACGGGTGCTTCGCGCCGCTGCCGTATCTTGAAGCGACCGCGGCCTCGCCGCGCTTTTGCATGACATAAAGCGGCCGGCCGCCGATCGCGACGATCGAATCGGAAAACACGCGGTTAGCCGCCATTCCCGAGATGCAGGCGGCGCCGATCCATGGCGCCGCCTGTCGCGCTTTGCAGACCAGGCTCGCCTAGTGGATAGCGACTTCGACGACGCGGTTTTGCGCATCGCGCACGCCCGCGGCGGTCGGAACCGGAGGCTCGCGATCGCCAACCCATCGCTCGTCGATGCGGTCCTTCGGCACGCCGCCGGCGACCATGGCGTGGCGGACGGTATCGGCGCGGCGATGCGAAAGCGCCATGTTGTAAGGATCCGTGCCGCTGAGATCGGCCTTGCCGACGAGTACGATCCTGCTCGTCTGATCCGCACGGGTCGAGCTGACGGCCGCGGTGACGACCTGTTGCGCTTCGGGCGTGAGATTGGACATGTCGAAGCGGAAGTAGACGTTGTAGGCGTCGCTTTGCCTCGTCGTGGACGAAGAGGCCTGGGTTTGAGACCCGCCCGATGACGCGGTGGCGATGGACTGGTCGTTCAATCGCCAAGCGGTCGCCTGCAGAGGTCCGCATTCGGATTCGACGGTCAGACCCGCATCGGGGCCGAGCAACCTGCCGTTCGCGTGGAAGTTCTGCCACTGCGCGTTCACGGCGCCATCCGGCCGCACATTGCCGGCGACCCGCGACTCGGCGTCATTGCCGCCGTCCGCGATGACGTTGCTCTCTTCGGGAGGAGAACGTTTGAAATTTCCGGACAATTGACCGTCCGTGACCTGAACGACGAGGCGCAATGCAGGGCATGTCGGGTCGCCTTCGCCGCCGCCGCTGATGGTGTCGGACGGGACGTCGATGACCCAAGTGCCATCGAAAGGCTGCGCTGCGTGGGCTGAAATCGCCGGCACGGCGAACGTGGCAAGTGCCAGCGCCGTCGTTGCTGCTAACGTGGGAAGAATTCGGGACATTTGTGAAATCTCCTGATGTCGTCGGCCCGCGTGGATGATCATGTAGGCGTGACCGAACCGCGAGCGCAGATCCGACCAAGGGCATAGGCTTCACGATCGCTCGCGTGACGAGCGTGTGTGAAAGCTGACAGATCGCACCCTATCCGCCGGCAGTCCTTTGTCACAGAGACGGAAACTACTCAGCGGCCAACGGCGTTCGACGTCCATCTCCGCGGTGGATGGGGTCTGTTTCGCGTGTAACGCGACCGCAACCGGCCGCGCGGAAAATCCGCTCTAGGTAGATTCCGATCCTACCGTTGTCGATTTGCGCGACGCTAGGATGTTTGCGTTCGAAGTGAATGAGCTATGCCCACGTGCAGGCGTTTAGAGTTTTCACCGCCGGGAGACGGACCGTGAAACGATTGGCCTCGTCGGCCGCGCTGGTTCTCGTGCTCTTCGCGCTGGACGCGTGCGGCAGCACCAGCGGAGATCGCGCCGGTACCGGCCGCGAATTGACACACGCCGACGCGCTCGATGCCGCGTTGATCGGTGGATTCGACAGCGACAGACCCGACCGTGTCGCGAAACATCTGATAATCGTCGGCAAGGTGGCCGACGCGGTCGACCGCAACGAGATCGAGCCGACGGCATCCGAGTAGTTTCCGAGCCTATCGTGGCTAACCCGCTGCCCGTCATTGTCGAACTTCGTCGGACGAAGATGGCATTTCCATGTGAGGCGACAAACCATGCGCGTTCGAATATCGATCGGCCGGCGCGGCGTCACGGCGAGCGTCATCATGGCCTTCTGCCTTCTGTCGCATGCCGCAGTCGCCGATCCGGCTGCATTGGTCACTGCCTTTGACCATCAGGCGCGTCAAATGCTCAAGAACGCGGAGTTGTCGCCGGCAGACCGGCAGCAGCGCTTTCACGCGCTGGTGGATGAGGACTTCGATTTTCCGACGATTGTGCGCTACGTGCTCGGCCGCAATTGGCAGACGACCCCGGATGACGTGCGCCAAGAGTTCGCACGTGTTTTCGAGGACTATGTCATCGAAGGTAATGCGGACCGAATCAACGCGTATAACGGACCAATCGCTGCGGCGACGACAGTGCGCACCGAAGGCGAGAACATCACGATCGTCGCTACCAGTTTTTCTCACGACGATGGCGACCCGCCGACCTTGATCGAATGGCGGGTCATAACGACGCCGAATGGTCTCAAGATCACGGATATCATCGTATCCGGCGTCAGCATGGCGCTGTCGTATCGCGAGCAAATCGCGACGGCGATCCAGCGGAGCGGGGGGCAGGTGGCCGCTCTCATTCCTGCGCTGCGCGGCAAGCTTGCCGTGACATCGGCCGATGCGGCACCCGCAAAATGATGATGTTGGCGCTCCGGGACTCCGTGACAAGCGATGGGTGACGATCGAAGTCGCATTTGAGCTTGCCGCGCAAGTTTCGCCACTGACGGGGCGCGATTTCGTGAAGCCGGGCCTGGTGGGGCGGCGGTCGAAAGACGTGTCGGCAAATCCGCCGACCTGACCTATAGATCGCAGCGGTTCCATCACGCGAGGGGGATTGGATGGACCTCGCCGCGCGCCGCCGACGATACCGTCATGCGCAAGACGTTCCGGCGCATCGTCTGGATCGTCTTCGCGCTCCATGTCGCCGCCTTCATCGATCGCGGCAACACGGGCTTCGCCGCCTTGACCATGAACCGCGACCTCGGCCTCACTGCGTCGATGTTCGGCATGTCGACGACGGTGTTCTATGCTGGCTACATCCTGTGCGAGATCCCGAGCAACCTGATGCTGGCGCGGTTCGGCGCCAGGATCTGGATCGCGCGCATCATGATCACCATCGGCATCGCGGCGTCGGCGACCATGCTCGCGGTCGGACCCTATTCCCTTTACGGCATCCGCGCGTTGGTCGGCATCGCCGAGGCGGGGTTCTTTCCCGGCATCCTGCTCTACATGACCTTCTGGTTCCCGCGCTCCTACCGCGCGCGGGCGACGGCGCTATTCATGATGGCGCAGCCGCTCACCACCGCCTTCGTCTCGACCCTCTCGGGATTGATCATGGGCATGAACGGAACGCTGGGGCTGGCTGGTTGGCGCTGGCTCTTCCTGCTCGAGGGCCTGCCGGCGGTGCTGCTGGGCCTGGTGGTCTATTTCTATCTCGATGACCGGCCAGCAAATGCCAAGTGGCTCAGCGCGAAGGAAAAGGCGGCGCTCGAGGCGCGGCTCGCGCAGGATCGCGCGCTGGAGCAGGGGACGGGGCCGCGGCGCAGCATGCTGAGCCTGCTGGCGAACCGCAATGTCGCGCTCCTGGCGCTCGCCGATTTCGGTCTCGTCGTGTCGCTCAGCGCCAACGGCGTATGGACGCCGCAGGTGGTGCGCGCGATCGCCGGCGGCGCGAGCTTCTCGCTGCTCGGCGTCCTGATCGCCATCCCGGCGCTGCTGTGCTTCGCGGCGATGCCGTTCTGGGGCGCAAGCTCCGACCGGCGCGGCGAGCGGCCGTGGCATCTGCGCATCGCGCTCCTGGTGAGCGCGGCCGGGTGGCTCGTCATTGCCTGGCTCGGTGGATCGCAGCTGCAATATCTCGGCGTGATCGTCAGCGCGGTCGGCTCCTATTGCGCCTTGCCGATCTACTGGTCGCTGCCGGCTTCGGCGGCGATGCTGCCGCCCGAGGCACGCGCCGCCGGCATCGCGCTCGTCAACTCGATCGGCATCTGTGGCGCCGCCATCAGCCCGCTGATCGTCGGCATCCTGAAGGACATGACCGGCAGCTTCGCGCCCGGATTCACCTTCGTCGCGGTGATGCTGACGGTGTCGGCGATCGCCATCACGCTCTTGCGGTTCGAGCGCGGTCTCGCCATGGCCCCGACGGCCACGTGAAATCTCACGGCAACGGGACGGCGTAGCGCATGTCGACCAGGCTCTCGGCGGTAACGTCGCCCTTGATCATGCCTTGCGCCTTGTACCATGCGATCTGGTGGCGAACGTCCTTGAGGTCGATGCGCAGGTCCGGATCGACGTAAGGCAGCTCGAGTTCGAGCCGTTCCGGCTTTTCGCCGACATACTTGCCGATGACGGCAAGCGCTTCCGGCGCCGTCGGGCCGTCCTTGCGCTCTTCGTTGGGGCCGATGAAGGCGGCGTGATATTCCTGCGCGCCCTTCTTCAAGGCGCGCAGGAACCGCACCAGCATGTCGCGCCGGTCGTCGGCGGTCTTGGTCGCAACGAACACCGAGCCGATCTGCCACGGCGTCTCGTCGCCGACCCAGCCGAGAACCTTCGCGCCGCTCTCCTCGACCATCCGCGGCGTCAGCGTGCTGGGGATCATCCCCACGTCCGCCTGGCCGCCGACCACGACGGCCACGCTGTTGGAGATGGTCTGCACCGGCATGATCTTCACGCTTTCGATCGGATAGCCGTATTTTTCCGCCAATAGCCCGACCGCGTAATGCGTGGTGGAGCCGACCGTCGTGATCGCCATCGAGTGCCCGGGAATGTCCTTGAGCGAGGTCAGACCGGCATCGACGGCGCGCTTCGATGCGACATAGCCCAGCATCCGGAATCCCCGCGCCTCGCGGTGCAGCCCCGCCAGCACGCGCATGTCGCCGTGCGCCGCCAGGTTGTAGAGGCTGGCGGTGAGGCCGGTGACGCCCATGTCGAGTTCGCCCGCGACCACGGCCACGGCGACGGCCTGACCGGATTCGAAGTTGACGAGCTCCGCCGTCAAACCCTCGGCGGCGAAGTCGCCGTGATCCTGCGCCAGGTAGACGGGGCCGGACGAGCCGACCTTGAGGATGCCGACCTTGATCCCCTCGGCCGACGCGGGTGCCAGGCTTGCGAGCGCGACGCACAGCATGAGCGCGAATTGGCGCGGCGGGCGGTTCGGAAAATCTCTGTGGTCCATGTGCGCCTCCATCAAGCACGGGCGGGTCGCGTTAGCGCCCGCCCGCCTTCCGCGTCGGGCTCAGTCCCTTCGGCAGCGACAAGCCCGCCACCAATACCACCAGCGCGAACGCTCCCGCCACGAGGTAGACGTTGCGGACGGCGCCCGCGACCGCGAGCATCGCCGGCCCGACCTCGGCCGGCGCCAAGTTCTGGCGCAGCGCGGGGTCCATGATGCGGCTGACCGCGTTGGCGCCGAGCAGGCCCGCGAGCGAGAGATTGACGACGCCGCCATAGACCGCGGTGCCGATGGTCTGGCCCAGCATGCGGCTGAACGCGATGAGCGACGTGGCGGTGCCGCGCTGATTCCATTCGACGGCGCTTTGCACAGCGACCGTATATGTGTTCTGGGTGAGGCCCATGCCGATGCCGACGAGCGACGTGCCGGTGGCGGCCCAGACGGGGCCGCGCTCGGGGTCGAGCGCGATCAGCATTGCCATGCCGCTCATCAGGAAAAGCCCGCCGATCACCGTCGCGGTGCGATAGGAGCGCCGCAGCATAAGCCGGCCGCCCATCCACGACCCGGCGATCCACGTCACCGAGCTGATCGCCAGCGCATAGCCGGCGACGAGCGGGCTGCGGCCCATCACGCCCTGGATGTAGGCGGGAAGCACCGTGGTGCTGGCCATGACCACGGCGCCCACGCCGAAGCAACCGATATTGCCGGTGGCGAGGATGCGGTTACGCCACAGCCCGAGCGGCAGGATCGGCTCGCTCGCGCGCCGCTCCTGGAACAGGAACAGCGTCAGCGTCGCCGCGGCCGCCGCCAGCAGCAACAGGAAATTGCCGAGCCCCAGCGCCGTCGCCTGGATGAAGGCGAGCATCAGGGCGCCGAGACCCATCGCCATCAGCGCGGCGCCGAGATAGTCGATCCGGTGCGCGCGCCGCTGGATGCGCTCGTCGAGCGCGAATTGCAGCAGCAGGAACGCGGCGACGCCGACCGGCACCGTGACCCAGAACACCCAGTTCCAGCCGAGATGCGCGATCACGACGGCGCCGAGGACGGGCCCGACGATGGCGGCGACGCCCCACACGCTCGAGAAGAACCCCGACATGCGCGCCCGCATCGCCGGCGGATAGAGGTCGCCGATGATGGTCTGGTTGATCGGCTGCACCGCGCCGGCGCCGATCCCCTGCACGACGCGGAAGACCACCAGCATCAGCATGTTCGGCGCGAAGCCGCACAAAATCGTGCCGATCAGGAACAGCGATAGGCCGAAGAACAGCACGCGCTTGCGCCCAAAGAGGTCCGCGAGCCGCCCATAGATCGGAATGGTGACGCCCTGGCTCAGGAAATAGGCGCTGAAGACCCAGCTGAAGAGGTCGAACCCGCCGAGCTGCGCGACGATCGTGGGCATCGCGGTCGCGATCACCGTCCCCTCGACGCCGGTCATGAAGATCAACACCACGGTCGCGGTCACGATCCAGAAGCGACGCGTGGCGCCGGCGGCGATCGGCCCCTCGGCGAGCGCGGCCGGGGCGGGAGCAGGCGCGCGATCGCTCGCTTTCGGTACTTCGAGTTGGGTCACTTGCTTTTTGCCGACGCCTCCCGGTCCAGGCGCAGCACATAGACGCCGTGGTTCTTGTCCGAGATGTAGATGAAGCCGCGCGCGTCCACCAGCACGTCTTCGGTCTGCGCGACGAGCCTCGTCCTCGGCAGGGCGCCGCGGCGCACCGCCGGATCGGGCGGCACGAAATAGGCGATCTCGCGCGGCAAGCGCTCGTCCGAGATGTCGAAGACGCGCAAGCCCGCATTGAAATAGGTCAGGAACACCAGGGTCTCGTCTTGCAGCAGGATGTCCTGGTACTGCCACTGGTGCTGATTGTGCGGGCCGAACCGGCCGCCCTTCTCGCAGAAGTTCCGGTAGGGCGCGCCCTCCGGCGGGCGCGGCAGCGGGAACAGCGACATCAGGCGCGGATGCGTCTCGTCCTTGATGTCGACGATCCCGGCATAGCCCAGGGGCTCGTTGCAGTTCTCGGCGATCGCTTCCGAATTCACCACCACCAACTCGCGCTCCGTGAGCGGAAGCGCGGTGTGGACGGCGATGAAGGACTGGAACGGCGGCGAGAACGCCAGATCGCTCACCAGCGCGGGCTTGCGCGGATCGGCGATGTCGAGAATGACGAAGCCCCCGGCGCTGTAGGGGAGATAGGCCCGGTCGCCGCGCACATGGGCGCCGCCGTGAAGCGCAGTGCCGTGCGTGACGCCGCTCTCGCCGCCTGCCGTCCATTGCCCTTTGCGCCACCAGCGCGAGATTTCGACCGGGTGGGTCGGATCGTCGATGTCCACGATCTGGAGGATATGCCCGTCATAGCCTTGCGGCAGGCCGGTCGCGTAGACATAGCGTCCGCCGTCATAGTAGTTGCGGTGCGTGCCGCTGCCGCCGGTCTTGAAGTGGCCAAGGCGTTTCGGATCCTCCGGGTCCGACAGGTCCCAGACCAGGAATCCTTCCTCGAAGCCCATGCCCGGCGTGTCGCCCCAGCCGGGCGCGATGCGCTCGAACGAGGTGATCATTCGGCCCTCGGCGATCTGCACTTGGAGCGTCCAGGTATTGGCGGGCCCCGCGATGAAGCGGACGAAGCGGGGTCTTGTCGGATCGGTGACCTCGACGATGTTCAAGCCTGGATGCCACATCGTTCCCGTATAGAGATACCAGCGGCCACCGGCGCGATGGAGCGCGAGCTTGAAGGCCGGGCGGCCTTCGAGATCGCTGTAACCCACCACGTCGAGATTGCGGCTGAAACTCGCGCCGGGCGGAAGATCGCTCGTCATATTGCCCCTGATCCTACTTTGGTTAGAGTGCCCCTGTCATCGCCAACGAGTCGGCCGGAGACGCGGCGTGCCGTTTGACTTCGAGTGGACGGATGTGACGACGGCGATCGTCGCCGGCGCGGTGATGCTGATCCTGTGCAGCGCCGGCTATGCCGCCTGGCGCAGCTATCGTCACGAGTTGCTGGGTCGGGCGCCGGTGATGGCGCCTTCCTTCGCGTGGCGCGGCGACGGCGCGATCTCCGTCGAAATCGCGGTGCGGAACCGGCTGGCGGAGACACCCGAGATCGTGTCGGGCCGGGTGCTGCGCCCGAAGGGAATGGGCGTGGCGATCGATCACGGCGATGCCGCTTCCGTCCCGAGCTATTCTCCGCATGTCAACATATCGGCGGTGATCGACGCGCGGGGAAAGACCAGACTGTCGGCCGGCAAGGAATATCCGAGCGACGCGCAGACGCTGCACTTTCATCTGTTCCCGCCGCAAGGGTGGCGCCGGGGGAGGATCAAGCTCGAGCTGCGCATCTCCAGCCGGGCCGACACGCTTCAGCACAAGCGCAAGGTGATCGCTGCCGTGATGCCGGCGCCGTGACGCCGATCTCGTTCAAGCGCCGGCGCGCCGCAGATCGCGTCCAGTCAAATCGACATTGCCGTCCCCGGCGAGCTCCCTGCGGCGCAGCTTTTCCTCGACCGCGCGCTCGAATTGCGTGCGATTCAAGTGATAATGTTCGAGACATTTCTCTCCCGACACGGACTGTCCCACCATGCCGCGGAACACGGCGCGCGCGACCCGCACGGTGCCCTCATAGTCGCCGAGCGCGACGCTGAACTCGACCGATTCGGAGTCCGGATTCCAGCGCGCGTCCTCCGGGAAGCTGAAAAAGGGCATAGGCTCGTTCCGTGCAATCCAGCCGTGCGCGGCACGCGCCGGGTGCGGATTCTTGGCTTTATACAAGCGCGCGGCCATCGTATAGAAGGGGCCTTATTTGGGGACACAGTGACATGCCACGTAGAAGAAAACTCACCGATTCAGCCGTGCGTAAAATCTTCACCTCGAAAGAAACTGCCAAGGCGCTGAGCACTCACCACGGGGTTTCCGTCAATATGGTGTACCTGATCCGATCGGGTCGGGCTCATGGAAAACTTACCGAGGGACTTCCGGCCCCGCGGCGAACGCGGGGGCGCCGGGCCACCTATGCCCGCGACGTGAAGATCGACATCAAGGCCCTAGCCAATGCCGTGGTCGACGGCCTCGTCGCAAGGCTCGCAGGACGGCGAAGACGCCTGGACTAGCATGGCCGGGGGGCCGCTGTCGCCCAGACGGTGAGACAAAGGGTGACGGACGGGGTCTTCGCAATCGCAGATGGGCGTTGACCGCCGGGGCGATGGGGTTGCTGGTCGCGGCCTGCCATCGTCGGCGGGATTCCACCCCATAAACCCCTCTGTGCCAATGGTTTGCAATGAAATCGGCGGCATAAGCCCATAAGCGCGCGCCCAACTTCTGTCGACGCAAGAGAAAACGGCAGCTCTGCGGGAGAATTATTTTTCCTGAACCGGCCCATCCAGACCCTATTCGCGGTATTTCCTTGATTGTATTTGGCAGCCCGCCGCCCTATTTAGGGAACAGCGCATTGGCACTCTCGCCCTGATAGTGCCAAATCCGCCCGAGGGAGAGCCCACCAATGAAATTCCGTCCATTGCAGGACCGTGTCCTGGTCCGTCGCGTCGAACAGGAGGCGAAGACCTCCGGCGGCATCATCATCCCCGACACGGCCCAGGAAAAGCCGAGCGAAGGCGAAGTCGTCGCGGTCGGCCCCGGCGCGCGCGCCGAGGACGGCACGCTCCATCCGCTCGACGTCAAGCCCGGCGACCGCGTGCTGTTCGGCAAATGGTCCGGCAGCGAGATCAAGCTCGATGGCGAGGATTTCATGGTGATGAAGGAATCCGACATCATGGGCGTGCTCGACCACCCCGTCGCCAAGAAGAAAGCCGCCTAACAACCGGAGACACACAATGCCAGCCAAAGACGTAAAGTTTAGCGGCGATGCGCGCGAGCGGATGCTGCGCGGGATCGACACGCTCGCCAACGCAGTGAAGGTGACGCTGGGCCCCAAGGGCCGCAACGTCGTCCTCGCCAAATCCTACGGCGCCCCGCGCATCACCAAGGATGGCGTGACGGTCGCCAAGGAGATCGAACTCACCGACCGGTTCGAGAATATGGGCGCGCAGATGGTGAAGGAAGTCGCGACGCGAACCAGCGATCTCGCCGGCGACGGCACCACGACGGCGACGGTGTTGGCCCAGGCGATCGTGCGCGAAGGCGCGAAGGCGGTGGCCGCGGGCATGAACCCGATGGATTTGAAGCGCGGCATCGACATGGCCGTCGAAGCGGTCGTCGAAGATATCAAGAAGCGCTCGCGCAAGGTCTCGACCAATGCCGAGATCGCCCAGGTCGGCACCATCTCCGCCAATGACGACCGCGAGATCGGCGAGATGATCGCGCAGGCGATGCAGAAGGTCGGCAACGAGGGCGTGATCACGGTCGAAGAGGCGAAATCCTTGGAGACCGAGCTCGACATCGTCGAGGGCATGCAGTTCGACCGCGGCTACATCTCGCCCTACTTCGTCACCAACGCCGACAAGATGTTCGCCGAGCTCGAGGACCCCTACATCCTCCTGCACGAGAAGAAGCTGCCCGGCTTGCAGGCGCTTCTCCCCTTGCTCGAGGCAGTGGTGCAGAGCGGCAAGCCGCTGCTCATCATCGCCGAGGACATCGAGGGCGAGGCGTTGGCGACGCTCGTCGTCAACAAGCTGCGCGGCGGCCTCAAGGTCGCGGCGGTGAAGGCGCCGGGCTTCGGCGATCG
>Ga0209415_10000867_pt1 | contig 57336 bp, 57 predicted proteins | sample PeaSoiSIISIP2007_FD_187696 | JGI IMG/M metagenome (GOLD analysis project Ga0209415, IMG submission 187696) | Peat soil microbial communities from Weissenstadt, Germany - SII-SIP-2007 (SPAdes) (version 2) | ecosystem: Environmental > Terrestrial > Soil > Wetlands > Peat | place: Germany... | reverse complement strand
GGCGAGTTCTGTTCCACCACACCCTTCAGATGCACCAGTTCGGGGCGGAAAACCTGCAGCCGCTTGCGAACTTTTTCGATCAGGTGGTTGACGTCTTTTTCGATGTCGGGAGTTTTGCGAACTCTGTAACTGATGTGGACATTCATTCTCAGGCCTCGGATCACGGAAGAGATTCCGTAAAGATTTCCGGTTCCTTACAAGCCGATTCTACACCCGCCGCAAGAAGGGTAAATACAATTTAAGAAGATCCTAAGTTAATCACTGTAGATTGTGACGGCTGACCTTGCGGAGGTGAAGTGTGTTGGTGTCTGAATGTTTGTCGAACTCATTTTCAGGATCTAAGTCGATTTATGTACATACATACGTATTGACATTCATGCTCCGTATTTGCTAGTGTCATTGTGTGCCGGGACGGCGACCGTGCGCTTTGAATGGGACGAAAACAAGAATCGACGAAACCTGTTCAAGCACGATGTCCGCTTCGAGACGGCCGCTCTTGTTTTCGATGATCCCTGTGCCCTGACCCGCACCGATCAATTCTCCGAGGATGAGGAGCGGTGGGTAACTTTGGGAGCCGTCGACGCCGGGGTTGTGCTTTTTGTGGTTCATACCTGGCGCGAGGCGAATGGCGAGGAAGTTATCCGCATTATTTCGGGGCGGGCTGCGACGCCGCGCGAAAGGAGCAGATATGAGGAAGCTCAGCAGAGAACAAAGGAGAGACATCGCCGCCATCGCGGCCAAGAAGGATGAGGACATTGATCTTTCTGAGATACCGGAAGTCGTCGATTGGAGCGGCGCCGAGATCGGCAAGTTCTACCGGCCGCCGAAGAAATCCGTCACCATGCGCCTCGACCAGGATGTAATCGATTGGCTGAAGGCGTACGGCAAAGGCTATCAGACCAAGGTGAATTTTTTGTTAAGGCACGCCATGATGAGTGCTGGAGGAATCCGTCGCTCGGGCGGGCGGCAAAAACAAAGACCTCGCAGGATACGCACTACCAACGAGAAATAAATGTGTGGCCGGGCGGCATCGCGGAGGGAACTTTATCGAGCTAGACTGCCACCGTGACTGAGGTTTCGGTCCGGGTCACTGGGCGGTAGAGGGTGTCGCGCTCGATGGGTTCGCGGCCGGCTTCGCGAATCAGGCGTACCAACTCTTCGCGGCGCATGCCTTGTGGGGTGGTCGCGCCGGCGTCGTGGTAAATCTTTTCTTCGATGACCGTTCCGTCAATGTCGTCGGCGCCGAAGCGCAGCGAGATCTGCGCCATCTTGGCGGTTACCATCTGCCAATACGATTTAATGTGCGGGAAATTGTCGAGCACCAGCCGGCCAATCGCAATTTGCTTGATGTCGAGGATTCCTGTCGTCTTCGGCAGATGCTGCAACGGCGTGTTGTCGGGATGAAAGGCCAGCGGGATGTAGGTTTGGAATCCGCCGGTTTCATCCTGAAGATTACGCAACTTCAGCAGGTGATCGACGCGGTCTTCGTCGTTCTCGACGTGGCCGTAGAGCATGGTGGCGTTGGACTTCAGTCCGATCTGGTGAGCGAGTTTCGCGGTCTCGAGCCACTGGTCGCCGTCGATTTTGTGATCGCAGATGATGTGGCGGACACGGTCGGCGAAAATTTCAGCTCCGCCGCCGGGCAGCGAATCGACGCCCGCAGCCTTTAACTGTTCCAGCGTCTCCAAAATCGAAAGCTTGGCGCGCTTTGCCAGATAGGCGACCTCGACCATGGTGAAAGCTTTCAAATGCACTTGCGGAAAGCGTTCTTTCAAGCCGGAAATCAGGTCGAGGAAGTATTGAAACGGCAGATCGGGATGCAAGCCGCCGACGATGTGGAACTCTGTGACAGCTTCGCTGTAGCCCGAGGCTGCGGTCTGGAATGCTTCGTCGAGTGCCATCGTATAGGCGCCGGGCGTGTCTTTTTTTCGGCCAAAGGCGCAGAGGCGGCAGGCGGCGATGCAAACATTCGTCGGATTGATATGGCGATTGACATTGAAGTAGGTCTTGTCGCCGTGCATTCGCTCCCGCACGGAATTCGCCAGCCAACCGACGGCGAGGATGTCTCCGGAACAATAGAGCGTTAGCGCGTCTTCGGGACTCAGGCGCTCATGGGCAACGACCTTGTCCTTTATGGCGTAAAGCCGAGGGTCGTCACTCTGAAAAGCATGAGTCTGAAAGTCGTGCCTCTGAGAAACATCGCTCCGAAATGGATGGGTGCTGGGCATTGCTCCGATCATACCGCACTGAAGCGGCGGAAGTCACAGTGTTCAGTTCCTTCCATTCGAAAGCCATGCGGCCAAGGGCGTCGATCCGACAAGTGATCCCACGAAGTCTTGCGATTCTGCTGGCACCCAGAGACAGCCATCGAGTTTTCGTTTAGCATCCTCGAGAAGATTTTCCCGGGGTCTCGGAATGTTTTGTCCAAAAAAAGCAGGCGTTGCGCACCCTGGAACAGTCCATCGCAATCTAACATTCCCAGCGTATGACAGGCAGCTCTGAAAATCTCGACGACACGCGACCCGAGGCAGGCGAGTCATCGCCGCCGGCTTCCGAAGCGTGGCGGCCCAAGTTCAATCCCTGGTTGATTGCGGTTGTGGTTGCGTTGGCGGCGTTCATGGAGGTGCTTGACACCAGCATTGCCAACGTCGCGCTGCCCTACATTGCGGGCAATCTTGGAGCGAGCAACGATCAGAGCACCTGGGTACTCACTTCTTACCTCGTCTCGAACGCCGTGGTTCTGCCAATCAGCGGATGGTGTGCCAGCGTGCTCGGGCGTAAACGGTTTTTCATGACCTGTCTGGCAATCTTCACCGTCAGTTCCTTTTTGTGCGGGTTCGCGCCGAGCCTGGGCGCGATCATTGTGTTTCGTATCCTGCAAGGGACTGGCGGGGGCGGTCTTCAACCCATAGCGCAGGCAATCCTGGCAGACACATTCCCTCCCGAAAAGCGCGGTCTGGCCTTCGCGCTTTACGGCATTACTGTCATCGTCGCGCCGACGGTTGGGCCTACTCTGGGTGGCTGGATCACGGACAATTACACCTGGCGCTGGATCTTCTTCATTAACGTACCGGTCGGGATTGTGACGCTGCTCCTGGTTTATCGTTTGATCGAAGACCCTCCCTGGGCGAAGCGAGTCAAGGGCGCGCTGGCGAAATTCGACTACGTTGGTGTGTCCTTGCTTGTCCTGGGGGTGGGCGCTTTGCAAATCATGCTGGACAAGGGCCAGGAGGACGATTGGTTCGGATCGCGTTTCATCCTAACGCTCGCTATCCTTTCAGCAGTTGGCCTGGTGTCTGTGGTGATTTGGGAGTGGTTTTACAAGAATCCTATCATTGACGTTCGCATGTTCAAGAATTTGAACTTCCTGAGCGCGAACGGAATGATGTTTGTGCTGGGCATCATGTTGTTCTCGAGTCTAGTGATGATGCCGCTGTTCCTACAGTCTCTTCTCGGATACACGGCAGAGTCGGCCGGCTTGGTCCTTTCGGGAGGTGGTCTTCTGCTGCTGTTTCTGATGCCCGTTGTCGGCGTTCTGTCGTCAAAGGTCCAGGCCCGCTATCTGGTGGCCTTTGGCTGGCTGACTCTTTCCCTTGGCCTGTTCTATTCCACCCAACAACTCGACCTTCAAATCAGTTTCCGAAGCGCCAGCCTGTTGCGCCTCACTCAGGTGTTTGGGCTGGGCTTTCTTTTCGTCCCCATCAATCTGAGCTCGTACGTGGGAATGCCGATCGAGAAAAGCAGTAGCGTCGCCGGCCTGGTCAACTTTATGCGCAATATCGGCAGCAGCGTCGGAACCTCGATGGTCACAACGCTGATTGCACGCCGGGCTCAAGTCAATCAGGTGTACCTGGTGGCACATGTCACGGCGGGACGACCTACCGTGACTGGAGCGGCTGCGGCTTTGGCCGCGCACCTGGTCGCATCGGGCGTGGACGCCGATCGGGCGGCGAAGCAGGCTTACGCTCTGCTTTATCAGACGGTCATCGCCCAGGCGAATACCTTGGCGTACATCGACACGTTCCGAGTTCTGGCTGTAGGAGCGGCGATCATGTTCGTGGTGTCCTTTGCCTTAAAGAAAAATGACCCGGGGCGCCGTGTTGTCGTGGAGTAGCGGCGATATGGATGGGGAGTGGCTTGGACGATAGTGTGACCGGTTCGGGGAGAAATATCCATGGTGCGAGTGATTACGATCGAGCGCGAATACGGGAGCGGTGGCGCGGAGATCGCAAAGAAAGTTGCCAGCCGCCTGGGCTGGAAGCTGTGGGACCAGTTGCTGACCAACGAAATCGCACGCCTGATGGAGTGCGATTGCCGCGTAGTGGAGGAACACGCAGAGAAGAGGGATCCCTTGTTCCACCGGCTCTTCATGGCTTTCATGCGAGGCAGCCACGAAGGAAGTTTGCACGCTCCACGACTGAAGTTGGCGGATACGGATTGCATTCGGGAGGTCACGGAGCGGGTGGTGAAGGGCGCTGCCGACGGGGGCGAGTGCGTCATTGTGGGGCGTGGCTCCGCCTACTATCTGCAAAATCGTGGCGATGCCTTTCACATCTTCGTTTACGCTCCGTTTGCAGCCAAGGTCCGGCGGCTGCAGGCTGGGGGGAAAAGCGAGAATGAAGCGGTCCATCTTGCGGAAACCGTGGACCGCGACCGGGCAGCGTTTATTAAGGAATATTTCGGCGTCGAATGGCCGGATCGGCACCGCTTCCATCTCATGCTCAACTCCATGATGGGCGAGGAAGCGGCGGTGGAAACCATACTCAACAGCGCAGCCGGGTTGGAGGAAGGGACGAGAGCGGGAATTTCGTCTCAACGGAACACGCTCTGATCTGAACCTGGGCTTCGATGCGAACGCGCGGCGGGATTGCTGCTGATCGGGCGGGCAGTCCGGATGCATTCAGCCTAGCGTTCTCACAATTCTCCGCGACGTTCGAGCTGCTTGTAAAACACCAGCGAATAGATTGCCGGGACCAGTGCTCCAACCATCAGAACGGCAAATGGCAACCAGCCTTTCACTCCAAATGCGGTGACAACCAGACCGATCACGCCGCCCAGAACGAATGTCTTGGCGGCAAAACGATGCGTGGCATTCCAGACGCGCTCGTTGGCTAACGCCCACGGGGTCCTGACTCCGATGTAGAAGTTCCTGCGCACTTTCCCCAGAACGTTGCCGAGCAGGGCAAACAGCAGGCAGACTCCGCCGGTGATGGCGCGATCGACATTTGCGCGGCCGAGACCAGCCCAAAGAGTGATGCCGGCAAAATAGGCGAGCATGCTGACCAGAATCAGCATGATGTAAAGGTAGGTAGAGCGGAAGGTATCCACGTCCCAATATTTCGGGGAGAGCCACGGCAGAAAATAGAACAGCAACATGGTGGCAGCCATGAAGCCGGGACCGAACAGAAAAAGTGTCCACTTCCCGCTGTAGCCGTCGACATGACCTTCAATGTTCCAGTGCGTAGGCACACGGCTCGGCAGTTGGGGATAGGCAATCAGAATTGCCACCAACACGGCCACGGTCAGCAATATCCCAATCAAATAGTATTTCGTTGTCATTGTTCCTTACCCCCGCGTTCTTTACCTCCGCGTTTCTTCGCCGCGCCTAAACCATTGTCGCCGATCAAATCCATGGCCCACGCCATCAGGTCTTGCACAACCGTTGTGTTCAGGCCGTACCAGATCTGCTGGCCGTCGCGGCGGCTGGTGACGAGATCCGCGTCCTTTAGCACCGCAAAGTGATGCGACATGGACGGCTTGGTCATGGCAAAGCGTTCGGCGAGATCGCCAGCCGTCATTTCGCCTTTGCGAAGCAGGCCGAGGATTTCGCGGCGAGTGGGATCGGCCAGCGCCTTGAATGCTTTATTGCTGCTCACGTTGTAATTAGATACATGTATAATTAGATAGATACCTAATTATTATTGCTCGAGCTTCGAAGTCTGTCAAGCCACTGGGTTCCGGGCGCTTCTCGCACGCAAGAATGGCATAAATGCTCTTGAACCTGCGGCCGGACAATGAGATGATCTCGGGCGCGAACCGTCGGGGATCGGGGGTAGAGCGATCGTTCGAATGAGCCAGGGACTGAGCTTAAGGGAGTTGGAAATGAAATATGTCGGCGCAATACTTTTGGTTGTTCTTTGTGTGTTCTGCATTTTACCCGTGCTGGCGGCGTCGCAATTCAAGAAGCCGAGGCTTTACGCGGTAGGAATGGAGCCTCAAGTCGTCGTTGCGGCTGACTTCAACAATGATGGCAAGCTCGACCTGGCTACCGCTGATTTTACTTCTGAGGATGTCAGCATTCTGTTAGGAAAAGGCGACGGTACGTTCCAGAAAGCACAGCAGTTCTCCACCACGCTGGGTCCATCGGCTTTGGGGGTCGGGGACTTTAACGGGGACGGCAACCTTGACCTTGCTGTCACCGAATATGGCTTGTCGAGTTCAGCGCTGGCGATTTTTCTGGGAAAGGGCGACGGAACTTTCATTGCCGGACCGGTCTACACTTCGGTTTCCCTGCCCTATGGCATTACGGTTGCGGATTTCAATGGGGATGGCCATCTTGATCTCGCAGTTGCGAACAACGGCACTAACACAGCCGCCGTGTTTCTGGGCAACGGGGATGGCACGTTTCAAAAGCCGAAGACTTATCATGCGCCGCTCCCCTTGAGGGTGCTGGCGGTTGATCTGAACAAAGACGGTCATCCCGATCTTGCGGTTCTAGCGTATTGCGGACGCGACCCCAAGAGCTGTACTTCCGGCGCAGTGGAGGTTTTGCTGAACAACGGTCACGGTATTTTCGGAAAGCCGCATTATTTCAGCGTGAAAGGGGTAGGGCCGGACGGCATCGCAGCGGCTGATTTGAATAAAGACGGCAACGCAGATCTCGTGGTGGCGAACAATAACTTCCAAGGGGCGAGCACCGTGTCGGTGCTCATCGGCAAAGGGGACGGCACATTCAAGACGAGCGTCAATTACCCCGTGGGCGCAGGGCCAGCGGGCGTGGCAATTGCCGACTTCAATGGCGACGGTAATGCAGACATCGCTGTTGCCAACACTGCAAGCGCTACGGTGAGCATTCTGTACGGCAAAAGAAACGGAACCTTCAAGCCGGCGCCGAATCTGAATTTTGCCGCCAACTCACTTCCGATCGACGTAGCGGCAGCCGATTTCAATGGCGACGGAGCGCCCGACCTGGCGGTAGCGCTGGACTATGCCAATGAAGTAGCGGTGCAGTTAAATAAGCGCTGACTGCCCTTGGAGACGTGAGGTTTTTCGAAGTTGTTCCCGGCCAAGCGCCTCATCGCCGCAGCAATAAATCTCCCGCGACAAAAAAGAAGAACACTACCGAGATCACGCCATTCATGGTGAAGAATGCGGCGTTAAGTTTTGACAGATCGCCGGGTGTGACCATCGAATGTTCATAGCTGAGAAGTAACGCTACGGTGACGACTCCCGCGATTGCGAGCTTCCCCAATCCGAAAACAGCAACCAGGCTGATCAGCAACAGAATCATGATCAGATGAAAACTTCGTGAGATCCACAGGGAATTGCCGACGCCGAAATAGCGAGGGATCGAGTGCAGGCCGGCCTGTTGATCGAAGTCGTAGTCTTGGCAGGCGTAAAGGACGTCGAAGCCGGCGCCCCAAAACGTAACGGCGGCGGTCAGCAAAAGGATTCGCGGGTCGAGCGAGCCGCGGACGGCGATCCAGGCAGCCGAAGGCGCGATCCCCATGGCGAAACCCAAAACCAGATGCGACCAGCGAGTAAACCTTTTAGTGTAGGAGTAGAGCAGAACCACGGCCAGCGCGAACGGGGAGAGAATGAACGAAAGCCGATTGAGCTGGGAGGCTGCGAAAACAAAGATGGCGCAGGAGACCAGCACAAATGTGATCACGAAACTGGGAGTGAGTGTGCCGGCGGGAAGAGCGCGGGTCTGGGTTCGAGGGTTGGCAGCGTCAATGGAAGCATCCGCCAGACGATTGAAAGCCATGGCTGCCGATCGGGCGGTCACCATTGCGACGATAATCCAAGCCAGCGCGTGCCCGCTTGGGACGCCATTTGCGGCCAGCATGGCGCCGCAGAGCGCAAATGGAAGCACGAAGATGGAGTGCTCCCATTTGATCATTTCTAGCGTGACACGGAGGTTATGAAGAAGTGGCACCAGTAAATTGTAACGGCAGTTCCCGGTTCTCAGTTGTCAGTCCTCAGAGAAATCTTTACCATCCTGAACGATATCCCTCATCGCCAATTAGGGGGACGAATCGGCAGCCTTCCAAGTTGGTGACCACCAGCTGGTCCGCCTGTTTGCGGACCAACTGCAATTCCTGGGCATGCGGAGGGCCTACCGGAATTATCATGCGTCCGCCCTCGCGCAGTTGTTCGAATAACGGTGGAGGAATCTGCGGCGAAGCGGCGGAAACGACGATGGCGTCAAAGGGCGCGCGTTCGGGTAGGCCGTGGCTGCCGTCGCCTAACAACACCTCCACGTTGGTATAGCCAAGACGGGCGAGCGTGGCTTGTGCGGTGCGGGCGAGCGACGCGTGCCGCTCCACCGAATAAACTTGGCGTGTGAGTTCCGAGAGCAGCGCAGTTTGATAGCCCGAACCCGTTCCGACCTCGAGAACTGCGTCCGAGGGATCGAGTGCCAACCTTTCCAACATGACGGCGACGATGTAGGGCTGAGAAAGTGTCTGGCCCTCTCCGATGGGAATCGGGTGGTCTTCGTAGACCTGAGCGCGATCCTCTTCGGAAACGAATTCGTGGCGCGGAACATGAAACATCGCAGCAAGCACTCGATTGTCTCGGATTCCGCGGGCGCGCAGCTGCGATTCGACCATGCTCCGGCGTTGGGCGAGGTAAGAATCGGTTTGGGTCTCTGCAGCCATAGTCGCGCAGCCTCAGGATAACGCGAATCTTCGTGCCGACTGGTGAATCAATCTACATTACGTTTCTAGTACCATGAACCGAAACGTGAGGTGATCGACCAGTGAGTGACACAGAACGATATGCCCCGGGCTGGCCGGGGATTCCGCCACGCTGGACTTCGAGCGCGAAGAGCGGTGTAGGCACAGCCCTGAATCAGCATAGCCGGGTATGGTTTACCACCAGCCACGGTATTCTCAATGAGGTTTACTACCCTCGCGTGGATCAGGCTTGCACCCGCGACATGGGACTGATCATCACCGACGGCCAGAGTTTTTTCTCGGAGGAGAAACGTCACTGCACTTTTGAAAATATTCCGGTCGCGCCCGGTATCCCCGCGTTTGAACTTACCAATACAGACACGCAGGGACGATATCGGATCGAAAAAGAAGTATTGACTGATCCCTATCGCAACGTCGTGCTGCAGAAAATTCGATTTCTCCCGCTGCAGGGCAAGTTCACTGACTACCATCTTTATGCCCTGCTCTCGCCGCACCTTGCCAATTGGGGCAACAGCAACACAGGCTGGGTGGGCGATTACAAAAGCGTACCCATGCTGTTTGCGCAGCGCGACGACTGCGCGCTGGCATTTGGCTGTTCGACTCCATGGAGGAAGATGTCCGTGGGCTTCGTAGGTTCTTCCGATGGCTGGCAGGATCTTTCGAAGAATTTCCACATGACCTGGGATTACACGCGCGCCGAGAACGGAAACATCGCGCTGACCGGTGAGATTGACCTGGAGGCGTGCAGTGGCGAATTCGTGCTTGTGTTGGGGTTCGGCGGTATCTGGTCAGAGGCCGGGCAGCAGGTGCGTTCAAGTTTGCTCGAACCCTATGAAGAGCTTCGCCACCACTATGTGGCGCAGTGGGAAACCTGGCACGAGAGCCTGATGGGTTTGGACAAAACCGAATCGCCGCGTAAGCGCGACCTTTATCGCACCAGTGTCGCGATGTTGCGCACCCATGAATCGAAAGATTTTCTGGGGGGCGTGATCGCTAGTCTTTCGATTCCGTGGGGCTTCAATAAGGGAGACGAGGACCTTGGCGGATATCACCTGGTCTGGCCGCGGGATCTGGTGGAGACAGCGTTCGGATTCCTCGCCGCGGGTGCGCAAACTGACGCTGTGCGCGTGCTGCGATACCTCGAATCCACTCAAGAGGCCGACGGACATTGGGCCCAGAACATGTGGCTGGATGGGCGTCCGTACTGGAATGGGTTGCAGATGGACGAGGCGGCATTTCCTATTCTTCTTGTGGACTGCATGCGCCGGGACTGCCCGTCCGTGCTAGGGGACATCAAGCGCTGGTGGACGCTGGTTCGTCGCGCGGCTGGGTTCCTGGTCCGCAATGGCCCGGTAACGCAGCAAGATCGCTGGGAAGAGGACGCGGGCTATTCGCCGTTCACGCTGGCGGTAGAAATCTCCGGGCTGCTTTGCGCCGCAGACATCGCGGACGCAGTGGGAGAAAAGTCGATTGCCGAATATCTGCGCGAGACGGCGGATAATTGGAATGACAACATTGAACGCTGGACCTACGCCACGGGCAGCGACCTCGCGAGGCAAATCGGAGTGGAAGGTTATTACGTCCGAATTGCGCCGCCGGAGACGGACTGCGCAGGTTCTCCCGCCGAAGGATTTGTGCCCATCAAGAACCGGCCGCCGGGGCAAAGCACGGAGCCGGCGACTCATCTCATCAGCCCGGATGCTCTGGCGCTGGTGCGATTCGGATTGCGGGCAGCGGATGATCCGCGAATTCTGAACACTATCAAAGTTATCGACGCTTTGTTGCGCGTGAAATTGCCGCAGGGTCCCTGCTGGTATCGCTACAACGGCGATGGCTACGGAGAACACGAGGATGGATCGCCGTTCGATGGGACGGGGATTGGGAGGCCGTGGCCGTTGCTGGCGGGCGAGCGGGCGCACTACGAAATCGCAGCGGGACGTCCGCAGTCTGCGGAGGAGCTTTTGCAGGTGATGGAGTTCTCCACCGAGGGAGGACGCCTGATTCCCGAGCAGGTCTGGGATGCAACCGACATTCCTGGGCGAGAATTATTTGTCGGTAAGCCTACTGGTTCAGCGTGTCCGCTGGTGTGGGCGCACTCGGAATACATCAAGCTGAGGCGCTCACTGCGAGACGGCAAGATCTTCGACCAGCCGCCTCAGGCCGTGCGGCGATACGTGGTGGAAAACAGGAAGTCAACGCACTTTGCGTGGCGTACGAATAACAGATGCCGAACCATGCCACAAGGTAAGAAGTTGCGGTTCGTCCTGACTGCGCCGGCGCTGGTGCACTGGAGCTTCGACAATTGGCGCACTCAGCAAGACCTTGACACCAGGGACACCAGCTTAGGCACGTACGTAGCAGATTTGCCAACCGACCTGTTGCCGGTCGGAAGTGAAATCGTCTTCACATTCTATTGGCTGTGGGAGAAAACGTGGCAAGGCGAGAATTTTTCCGTGGTCGTGGAAAAGTAATTCAGCGTGCGCAGGCGATCACCCGCCCGTATAGAGCAATTCCACTACGGTGCAGTCGTCGTTCAAGGGCGTGCCACCGCAGAAACTAGAAATCGAAGTGAAGATCTGTTCTAGAGTTCCGCTTTTCGCCGCGAGTTCCAGGCGCGAATCCTCGAAGAAATCTCCGCGCGCATTTTCGGCTTCGGTCACGCCATCGGTCACCAGCACCAGGCGGTCGCCGGGCTTCAACTGGTAGTGATCGCTTTCGTACTTGGCATCGGGCAGCAATCCCACGGGAAGATTGCCATGCGCCGGGCGCTGAACCTCACCGCCGGAGACTACCAGCGGCAGAATGTGACCGCAATTCACGTACTCCACGTCCCCGTCGTCCCGAATACGCGCGATGATTACGGTAGCGTACTTCTCGCCAATATTCTTGTCGGTGAAGAAGCGATTGACGGCGGTCACGATTTCAGTCAGGGGCATGCCCGCGGTGAGCTGCGAGTAGATCATCCCCTGCAACGTGGACGCGAGCAGCGCGGCCGAGACCCCCTTGCCACTGACATCGGCCAGCACAATCGTCAAACCTTGGCTGGTATTGACCGCATCGAAAAAATCGCCGCCAATCTCCTTGCAGGAAAGATTTCTTCCCGCCAATTTGGCGAATGGAACCTCGGGGATGGTCACGGCCATCAGCCGTTGTTGAATGGATGCCGCAATGGACAACTCTTGCTGGTATCGCCGGCCAGCTTCTTCAGCTTGCACGAGGCGCGCATTCTCGATGAGGGATGCGGCCTCAGTCGCGATCGCATGCAGAATGTCGTTGCTCACGCCGGAAATATCGCGAGAAGCAAAACGCGAATCGACGTATAGCGCTCCCATGACTTCCGCCGAAATCGCGCCTGCGGGCGCTTCGGCGTCGCGAGTGGCCTGCACCTGCGGCTTGCGCAGAGGCACACAGATCACGGTTCGAAGATCGTAAGCCACGATGCTCTTGCGTCCGGTAAGGTCAGCCGACCGGCTGGTGTCGGTCAGAACGAATTCGGAGTTCGACTTTAGCGCATCGTCCAGAATTGAGTGTGAAATCGTCTTGTCGTCCAGCAGTGGCTCACCCTTCGAGTTGCGTCCAGCAGCCAGCCGCAGTTCTCCGCGGGCGTTCTTCATGTAGACGTATGCACGCTCAGCCCGCGTGAGCTTCAGAGTTACGTCGAGCAGGGTCATCAGGATTTCATCGAGCACGCCAATCGTATTCAGCTTGCGGGCGGCTTCGAGAAACAGAACCAGCTTTTCAAGATCTGTGGTCTCGTCCGAGATGTGCATCCCGGAAATCTGGCTGAGGAACTCGCGGGCAGAGTTGGTGGTCCCGTGCTGCGGATTAAAAATCACGTACGCGACTTCACGAACTCCGAACTCCAGGCGGTCATTGCGCTCCAGAGTCTTGCGTTCCACCCGTTCGCCGTTGACGAAAGTCCCATGTTTGCTGCCCTGGTCGACGACGCTGAACACTCCATTTTCGGAAACGATCAGAGCGTGGTCGCGGGAGACGCGAGGGTCGGCAATCACCAGATCTTTGTCGACTTTCCTTCCCACACCGAAAGGACTGTGATCGAGATTGATGATGCGTTGCTCGTTCCCCTGGACGAATACCAGCGTCGGGAAGACTCCCGAGCCGGTTCCGGAGGACGGGCCGACGATGGTTTGGAAATCCATGTAAAGTGGCAACTCCTTAACGTCGCTTTAGGAATAATGACAGCATCGAACGCCGGTGGGAAGAGGCTAAGAAGATATCACCAGCTGACCGTTTTTCACGCGGCCCCGCGCTGGAACGCGGCAATCGCCTGCTGCTCGGTATCGTAAACCTCGAACACGGTGACCAATTTGGTGATTTGCAGGACATCGCGCAAACGTTGCCCCAGTCCGGTCAACTTAATATCGGCGCCCGACGCGCGCGCGGAGGAGTAAACGCCCACCAGGGTGCCGAGGCCGCTGCTATCGATATAGCTCACGCCCGCAAGGTTCAACACGATCTGCCGCGTGGAACTCAATATGCGTTTGAGGTCCTCGCGAAGCGCCGCCGCCTCTTCCCCAAACACGATACGGCCATGACACGAGACGACTGTAACTCCGTCGACCAGCCGCGTCTCAATCTTCAGGGTCATGGCAATCCTCCACACACCAGCGGTGTCCGAGAAGCCTAACGCGGGCAGCGGGAGGAATGCAAGTTCAGGTACTCTGGGCGCCCGGCTCGTGTGAGCGTTGCAGCTGTTAATTCTCGGCCCTTGTGAAGTCGCGGAAGCCGGACGCGAGCAACACAACCACGGCAAGAGGAATCGCAAGGCTGGTCCACACTGGCCAAGCCCAGGCTTTCTGCACGGTGTTCGCCGGTAAGCCCAACGAAGCGATGGTGAGCGCCGTTGCGGCGAGCCAGGGCCAGAAAATCAGCAGCCCGCAAACCATGAGGAGGGTGCGCGACATGCGGTTCTTACGCCAGAGAATTTGCCAGTGCCTCGCCAAGAGCAAGATTGCTGGCAGCAAGAGGATTTGATTGTAGGGAGCTGCTTTGGGGACGATCACGACGGTTATCGCGAGGACGAGTCCGAACATCAAGCTGAAAGTGGATGAATCATTCGAAGCTCGGCGGAATTTCCAGGCCGTGACTGCAAACGCGACCACGATCAGCGCGGCGAGCACTCTTCCCCACTCGGGCGTGATCAGCACGTCCAGCACAGATCCGGCGCCGTCGTTGTATTGCCGGTAGGCGGCGACGGCGCTGCGAAAACGCCCGATCCAGTCCGGCAGCACGTATTCGGCGCTCGCAAAGAGAACGCCCATAGTCGCGGCGAATCCCCATATAAGATTCTGGCGGTGACGCCAATCACTGAACGCCCACACAAGAAGCCAGGCCACCAGTGGCAACAAGAGCTGAGGCTTGATGGTCGCAAGCGCCAGCAAAATCCCCGCGAGCGCGAAATATCCTTCGGCGAGCAGCAGAGCGCATCCCGCGATCAGCCCGCCGACCAGCAAGCTCAACTGTTGCAGCTTGATCCCTTGCAGGACCTGGAAACTGCCGAGGGTAAGCGCAATCAGGATTGCCGTCACCGTGAATGAAGGACGCCAGCGCAACGTGCGCAACCAAAGCAACACGGCAGCGGCGGTCAAGGCCACGAGGAACCATCGAAATCCGGTCTGCACGATGGGAAAAGCAATACCGATGGTAGGCGCAAGAAGAAAAACGACGTACGCAGGATAAGCAAAACCCTGCTGATCTTTCGGGTCCGATGGGCTCGCGGGATCTAACGGGCGTCCGTAATAGCCGATCTGAATTTCGCGGGTAATCTCAGGGCTGTAAGGATCACGGCCATGCAACAGCAGCTCTCGCGCGCCCAGCCAGCGAGGATAAAGGTCAGAAAGATTCCCACGCGGAGTGCCATGAAGAGCAGCCTCAGCTTGCTGATGGGGAATCAAAATGTGTTGCACGTAAAACCACATGCTCCCCGCTAGAAGCAGAGCGACGGCAAAGCCGAGTTTCGGATTTCTCTGCAAATCAGTGGCGGACGCGAAATCGCCTCATGTTACAACTTATGAGGACAAATCTCCCGCGATGCCTGCCGGCGAGAGTCCAGATCGGTCGCTACCTCGCGACCGAGAAAAGGTAGCCGCAATAACTGCTGCGACGGTAAGCACCGACAAACCAAATAACGTATACTCCGGCACCAAGGCTGCTGCACTGAGTCGCACTGGAGGCATGAGAAGTGAGCAGAGGGAGATGACGAGTGCTGCAATCCACTGCCACAATTGGCACCCGAAAGTTAGGTTGAGCAAACAGCGTGGGACAAAACCTGCCCTCCAGATCTTGTGTCGGTGAGCCAGGAGGACGAGCAAAGCCGGGATGAGCAAAGGTTGATTGTACCCGGCTTGTTTCGGCAGAACGGCAATGGTTATGGTGCTGATCCAAGCCAATGCCCACGCGAAATCCTCAGATCCTGGTGAAGCTTTCCGCCAATGCCAGCAAAGTGCGAAGAGAACGCATACGAGCGCGGCGGTCAAAGGCTTCGCCACGAACGATGGCAAGAACAACTGCAACACCGACGGATCCGCGCCGTAAGCCGGATATTCCCGAACGGCAGTAAAGAACTCCACGATCCAGTGCGGTGAGACCGCTTGGGCAGCAAAGACCAATGCAGTCATAGTCGCCACGAAGCTATAGGTCAGACGCTTCCGTTCCCCCCAATTACCCAGTGACCAAAGCAGGAACCAGGCGATCATCAATCCGGAAATATCTGGCCTGAACGTCGCGAGCGCCAAGAGAAACCCGCTGAGCGCCAGCCAATTGCGAACCGCAGTCGCCGCTCCCGCTGCTAGGAAGAAAAGAGCTAGCGCTGCGAGGTTTTGCTGATGAAACTCCAGCACAGCGGGATAACTACTCAGCGCCAGCACTATTCCTGTGATAGTCAGCAGCGCCCTCGCACGGAATCCCGTCGCGTACATCCAGAGGGGAACGCTGCATCCACTTGCGAAGAGTAGAAGCCAGCGAAATATTTCCTGCGCGGTCCGAAAGGGCAGCGTCAGGCTTGGCGTAAGCAAGAAAACGACATACAAGGGGTAAACAAAACTTTCCTGAAAGATAGGGTCTGAGGGCCTCGATGGATCGAGGGGCCGACCGTAGAAGCCGATTTGGATTTCGCGAGTAATGTCGGCTCCGTAAGGATCGCGATGGTGCAGTAGCACTTCTCGCGCACCCAACCATCTTGGATAGAGGTCGGAGTTGTTGCCGATCGGTCTTCCCCTGGCCAGGGCCTGCTTCGTACTCGTGGGGGCTAGAACGTTTTCCGCCCAATGCCACACTCCAAACGAAATCAGCAACGACGCGGCTAACCCGAGCCATGGCAGGGCGCGAGATGTGGAATTTCTTCTCAACCGTCTGACGAAGACGAAATCGTCTCATGTTACAACTTATGCAGGTGTATCTCTCGTGCAATGACTATCCTCTCGAACGGCAAACGATGGCCAAGATATTTTCACTTCTGGGTGAGCATTCTTTTAGCCCTTGCCGTCGTACCACTCCTGCGTGCACTGAATCTTCCAGTCAGATTCGACTGGCTGGGCCTGGGTTCGGCTTATTGGCTCGTGCTCACTGCGCAGTCAATCTTCGTTGCCGCTCTCTTATATCTGATCGGGGTTGTCCGACTTCGGCCGCTTCTGGAGCGTATCCAACGCGACAAGCTGCGCATTGTGCTCGGATTGGCGTTTTTCCTCATTCTCTTTTGGGCATTCACGTGGCTCAAAGCCATTATTCTGACGGTGGATGCAATCGCTGTGCTGGAGTTTCGCGAGCGATCGACGCCGGCGTTTCGTCGAGAAGCCACACGTTCCGTCTTGATTCCGGCGATTTATCTCTTTGCCGGATTCCTGCTCATCTTTGCCTACAACGACATCATTTTATCGGTACGCTTCTACGGGGCCACCGATGCGGCATTCGATGCGATGGACAAGTGGCTGCTTCGCGGAACGTCCGTGCGCGACCTTTGCCACTGGGCCGTACGATCTCTGCCCGTTTCGTTCTTCAATTTTCTTGAGTTCATTTACTTTGGAATGTTCCCCCAAATCGGGGCCGCCTTAATCCTGAGCACACTTTATTACGGGAGAAAACGGGGATTGCAGTTCGTTGGCACTATCCTGACTGCATATTACATATCATTGCTTCTGTTCTACATGTGGCCGAGTCAAGGGCCGTACTACCTTTGTCCAAACCACTTTTCGCAATTTCCTTCGACCCTGCGTAGCTATGGCTCACAGTCAGGATCGTTGGAGTCGTCGAAGGCTTTATGGAATCATCTTCTCCGTGCACGCATCTCGTTCGACTATTTCATCGCGTTTCCATGTATGCACATTGCGCAGCCTCTGATTGCGATGTGGTTTCTACGACGATGGAGACGCATGGTGATCGCGCTTGCGGCATACGATGTTCTCTTGTTAGTCGCAATTGTGCTATTGGAGTGGCACTACATCGTCGATATCTTTGCTGGCATCCTGGTCGCGGGTGTTGCGATTGCCATGGTTGACGGCCACGGAATCAGGGCAGGATACGAAGGAGCAGAATGAATTTTGATCCCCAAGAGGGCTTCCGCTCGCCAAGCTCACACCGTTATGAACTCACCCACTGAAGGCCGGTCGTTTTTCACTTCAATTCGACAGACGCCCGCATTGTTGCTGATTTCCGCGCTGCTGACCTTTGGAATGTGGTTCTTCGTTGATCGAGTTTGGGCGCCTCAAACCGAGATGAATTTTTCTGATCTCTACCCTCGATGGTATGGATCCCGAGAGCTGCTCTTGCACCGTAGAGATCCGTACAACGCATCCGTCACGCGCGAGATTCAGATTTGGGCGCACGGACACTCGTTGGAATCCGACCCCGAGAACGCGGCCAAAGACGGTGACCGGTTTGCCTACCCGGTGTATATGGCGTTCGTGCTCGCCCCCACCGTGAGACTTCAGTTTCCGCAAGTAGTGAACTTGTTTCGTTTCCTGTTTCCTTTGCTGGTTTGTGTAAGCGTACCTCTCTGGCTTTATATGCTGCGCTGGCGTTGCAGCCGTCGGACTCTGGGCTCGCTGATATTGCTGAGTCTAGGCAGTTTTCCAGCCCTGGAATGCATCTATTTGCAACAACCACTTCTGTTGGCAGTCACCTTCCTGGCAGCGGCGGGAGCCTGCTTGACATCGGGGCGACTGGGCTTGGCAGGCGCGCTATTCGCGTTGGCTACCATCAAACCTCAGCTCACGGCATTGCTGGTACCGTGGTTGCTGCTGTGGGCCTGTTCCGACTGGCCATCGCGAAAGAAATTGGTTTGGGGGTTTGGCTCTACCATGCTTTTGCTAGTGGGTTTCTCACAGTACCTGGTACCAGGGTGGATCAATGAGTTCATTGCGGGCTTGGTCGCTTACCAGCGTTACACCGGCAACGTGTCGATTCTGACGGTTTACTTTACCAAGATTGGTTCAACCGTTGTGTCCTCCGGTCTAGTCGCCGCATGGGCAGTCTTGGCCTGGCAAATGCGCAAATTGCCTGCGCGATCGAGAGCTTTCAGCTTCACCGTGTGCGCTTCTCTGGTCATTACGGTCGTGCTCATACCGACCGTTTATCCCACCGGTCAAGTTGCCTTGTGGCCCGCGATTTTTTTTCTGTTGAAGGAGTTTCGCACGATCTGGGACAACGGGCGCGCTTCTCGTCTGGCATACGTGGGCGCCTTTTCGCTGATCGGGTGGCCTTGGCTCGCCGCCTGGATCGTTGTCCTGGGTGGTCTCGCAATACCGATGGAGAGGCTGAAGCAGTTCTGGCTCGTTCCCCTGAGCACGCTGGTACTGGTTCCCTTTTCCCTGCTCATTTTATTTAGTATCAGCCTTCCGGCTATGATCCGCTCTCCCGCGCCATGAGAATCAGATACAAGCCTCAATCGCCGAACAACGTGGGGCCGCCGGAGATTTCAATGAGTACTGGAGGAGCGCGAGCGGGTGGCATCCGCGAGGTTGCACCTTGGCTGCTTCAGACCCGTCGAATTTTCGTGACGATTCTGGCTCTCGGCCTTTTCGCCATGGCGGCGCGCAACGTGACCGATCCGGATGTGTGGTGGCATCTGCGCACGGGGCAGCTTATCGTTCACAATCATGCGGTCTTCCACGCAGATCCTTACTCCTTCACCCGGTTCGGCCAATCCTGGGTTGATCATGAATGGTTATCCCAGATTCTGATCTTTGGTGTGTATCGACTGGCGGGTTGGGGAGGACTGATTGCCGGTTTCGGCGCGGCTATCGCGGCGGCGTTTGTGATGGTTTTTCTGCGATGCCCTGGACGTCCCTATGTGGCTGGAGTGATCACGTTGTTGGGCGCTTTCGCATCGGCGCCCTGTTGGGGCGTTCGCCCTCAGATGCTCACTTTGCTCCTGGCCAGCATCTTTCTTTTAATTTTGGAACGGTCTTATCAGCGTCCCAACCTTCTGTGGTGGACGCCTGCGCTGATGTTGCTCTGGGTGAATCTTCATGCGGGATATGCACTGGGCATAGGCCTGATGGCATTGTTCCTGGTTGGCGATGCGTTGGATGCCGGCTTTGGTCTCGCGTCCGAAGAGGGATCGCTCACTGCACGCGTTCGAGTTCTGGCCTTGGCTATCGTGGCTTGCCTGGCAGTGGTCCCGGTGAACCCTTATGGTATGGCCATGTATGCCTATCCGCTGGAAACGCTGCGGTCGCCTGCTATGCAGAGCTACATTGGCGAGTGGTTATCGCCGGATTTTCACCAGCCTCAGTACTGGCCAACGATGGTCATGATCGTCACGACCATCGCGCTGCCCGCGCTCTCGCCTCGGCGTTTACGTCCACGAGAGATTCTACTGTTGCTGGTGACGACGTTTGCCGCGTTGCGTTCGGTGCGGCACATCCCGATTTATGCGTTGGTCGCGATTCCGATTCTGAGCGCCACGGTGCTGGCCTGCCTGCGAGAGCGCAGGATTACGAAGCTGATCGAGCTGGAGCATTCGTCCGTGACTCTGGCCAAGGCATCGTTCAATGCGATCTTGCTGGCCGCTTTTCTCACTTTTACGGTTGCCCGAGTGCGCTTTGTCACGCATCGCCAATCTGAAGCGGAAGTAAAGGAACTTCCAGTTGCGGCGGTTTCCTTCATTGCTGCACACCAGCCTCCTGCGCCGATATTGAATCACTATAACTGGGGCGGGTATTTCATCTGGAGACTCTATCCGGAGTATCGGGTCTTCATCGACGGCCGCGCAGATCTTTATGGCGACACTTTCATGGACGACTTAGCTGCCACTTACTACCTCAGGGGCGATTCGTGGCGAAGCCAATTTGAGAAGTGGGGGATCCAAACTGTGGTTCTCCCGCCAGACGCTCCGCTGGTAGTAGCTCTACGTGCCCGGTCGAACTGGAAAACAATCTATGCCGATAGCCAAGCTGTGGTGTTGACCAGAGGAACTGAATAAGGAGTTCTAATCTAGATTCTCCCTCTGAACCTAGCCAACGAAACACTGGGCAAACACGCAATATGGCTGGCTTCTCAGTGAACTGGCCTATAAATCGCGGAGCCGGCTGGCCAACATCCTCACCTCACGGGTCGGAACTGGCCATTACCCGGCGAAACTATGGTCACTACCGAAAGACAAGGCATGCAACAAATTGTCGCTCTGGCGAGATGCCTCAGGGTATGATGTTTCCGGAGGACTTCGAGGTAATTCCTTTTCTCCTCGTAAACCTTTGATTCGAAAAAAGCAAGCCACCTGTGCGCTGGAAGCTGAGTGCGCATAGAATTGCACAGCGTCGACTGCGAGCATCTGCTTTAGGTTTGGCGCTAAGGAGGTATAAATGAAGAACATTTTCTGCAGACTTTGGTCGGAGGATAGTGCACAAGATATCGCCGAATATGCGGTAATGCTGGCGGTAATCCTGGTTATCGTTGTAGGGACGATCCGTCTGATTGGCGGGAACGCAAACAATGTATTCTCATCCGTCGCCAGTTCGATCGGGCAATAGGAGATTTCGGAACAGCGGCGTTTGAAGCGAATAGTTGACAGTTCTTCCGGCGTAGGGGCAGCCTTGCGGTCTGTTGCCTTTGGCTAACCGGGCGTCAGCACGAGATTTCGCCTTTTGAGGAGCAGTGATGAATCGCAACCGGCTCTTGTTAATCGGGTTCATCGCCCTGGCACTGGGCGCATTTGTGAGCCTTGTTGTCTACCGTAATCTGCAGTCCCGGACAAGTTCCAAAGTCCCACCAGGCGAAGAAGTAGTGGTCGCGGCGGATGATCTGCAAGTGGGAACGAAAATAGACGACAGGGACGTTCGGCTGGTCCGTTTCCCTGGCGCCGACCTGCCGGCCGGTTGCTTCCACCAGGTGAAGAAAGTAGTGGGCCGGGGCGTAATTCTGCCCATCGCCAAAGGGGAGTTCGTTCTACCCCTCAAACTGGCAGGCGAAAATGCAGGCTCCGGCTTGCCCTCGCTGATCCCACCGGGCATGCGGGCAGTCTCGGTCCGCGTGAACGACACCACCTCAGTTTCCGGTTTTGTGCAGCCCGGCACGCGCGTGGATATTCTGCTGACAGGTAATCCGCAAGGCTCTAATGAGCAGCAAACTACCACCGTGCTGGAAAATGTTGCGGTGATTGCGACCGGGCAGCGGTTGGAACGCAATTCTGCGGGCGAAGCGCAAAGTGCTCCGGTAGTCACCCTGCTGGTTTCTCCGGATGATGCCGAGAGACTTACGCTGGCCAGTTCTCAAGGTCATATTCAGTTGGCGCTGCGCAATCCGCTCGACACCAGGCAGGAAGACGTGGCTGCTGTGAGATCGAACTCTCTATATAAGGGTGGTCCAGAGCCGGCTCCGGCGGCTGCGCCCCGAAGCAACAAATCCAGACACGCAGTGGTACAAGCCCCTCCCCCGATTCCGACCGCTTACACGATCGAAGTTTACAAGGGAGACAAGAAGGAAGAGGACAAGTTCTGAGCACAAGTCCGAGTGCGAGGTTACAAAACATGTCGATCTGCTCCCGTGTGTGGGAGAAACGTGAAGTCCACGCTGGCAATCTGGTGCGAATGACGCTTGGGATTCTGTTGCTGCTTAGCGCGATTGCAGCAGGGCAGTCTCAGGAACAACCAACGCCACAACCTGCGTCGTCGCAAGCGGCGGCCCAGCAGCCAACCTCTCAGGCTACGCCAGAACAACCCGCGCCTCAGGCTGCGCCGTCGCAAAACGCTTCTCAGGGTCCGGCGGCCAGCGCCCAGACTCCATCGGAATCTGAGTCGCGGGGCGCCGCTCCTTTGCGGGTAATGGTGGGCAAGTCGCTGCTCATCAATACCACCGAACGGCTGAAGCGAGTCTCCGTGACCGATCCCAACGTGGCCGATGCCATCGTGGTCACACCCACGCAAATTCTGGTACACGGGCGTTCCGCTGGCGAAGTTTCGCTGCTGATCTGGGACGAACTGGAGCGTTCGCGCAGCTTTGATCTGCGCGTGGATGTGGATGTCACTTCCGCTGCCGAAGAAGAGCGGCGAGTTTTTCCGGATGAGCAGATTACCGTCACACCTTCCCGTTCGGCGATCGTGCTTTCCGGTCATGTGACGACTGAGGATATCGCCAAGCGCGCCGAGATGATTGCCGGTGCCTACTCCAAGAATGTGGTGAACGTTCTCACCTTCGGTCCCGTGGGTGCGCAGGAAGTTCTGCTGGAGGTAAAGTTCGCCGAGGTGGATCGCAGCGCGGCGTTGCAACTGGGAATTAATTACCTTTCTCCCGGTACCGGTCATACGACCGGGACCCTGTCCACTGGACAATTTGGTGGCACCACCGTCTCTACGAGTTCTGCCACTACGACCACGGTCGGAGCCACGACCACGACCTCCACTTCAGCCACAGCTCCTACCATCAACCTCACTAATCCCTTGAACCTTTTTCTGTTTCGCAGTGACATCAACTTTGGGGTTGTAATCCAGGCGCTGCAGCAGAAGAACCTGTTGCAGATCCTTGCAGAACCGAACCTGATAGCGGTGAACGGGAAGGAAGCCAGTTTTCTGGCCGGAGGAGAATTTCCCTTTCCAATCGTCCAACCCGGACAGGGTTTCGCCGCGGTCAGCATTTCATTCAAGGAATTTGGGGTTCGGTTGAGATTCACTCCGGTGATCATGCCAAACGGAAACATTCACCTGCGCGTGGTGCCGGAAGTAAGTCAATTGGACTTCACCAACGGGCTTACGATATCTGGCTTTAACATCCCGGCATTGAGCACACGCCGCGCGGACACGGAATTCGAGTTGCAGGACGGGCAGAGCTTCGTGATCGCCGGACTAATCGACAATCGCTTAACCCAGATCGGCAACAAGATTCCAGGGCTCGGCGACATCCCGATTCTGGGTAATTTATTCAAGAGCAAGAATTTGCAAAAGAGCAAGACGGAATTGATGGTGTTGTGCACCGTGCACCGCATCTCACCCAGCACTCAGGCACCGCCTGGGCCTCACGATCCGCAACCGTTCCTCGACCCGGAAAAGTTTGATGGAAAGAAGCCATCGGGTGGCAGCAAGTAGACTGGGGGAATCGCGTAGTTGTGACGGAAGCTCGCGCGGGTGTTCTTGATAGTACGGAATCTGTAGGAGAAGTGGCAGCGTCATGCCTGAAGTTTCGGTCGTAATTGTCGCAGCAGATAACGAGCAGCGCGCCGTGTTGCAGGTTTTGGTGGACGGTACGAGCGTGGCCCGGACCGTGCACACTCATGTCAGTTTTCCGGTCGCGGCAGGCGATCCTGTCGCGCGTCGGATTCAAACCACAAAGGCCGATGTTGTTCTGGTGGATATTCCCGCGGATAATGCCATCCTGGCTCTGCGGGCGATCGAACTGCTGCACCAGGAACTTCCCGGTTTGGCGATATTTGCCATCGGCAGCATTTCGCAACCCCAGGTGATTGTTGGCGCGATGCGGGCCGGAGCGCGCGAGTTCATCGAACGACCCACGACCACGACTGATCTCCTGGAAGCATTTGTTCGCTTGACGGCCGCTCAGCGAAAGGTAAATCGCGAAGGGACCAGTGGCAAAGTTTTTTGCGTGGTCAATGCGAAAGGCGGCGGCGGAGCCACTACCGTGGCGGTGAATCTCGCTCTGTCTCTCCACTCCGCCCATGGCAACACGGCGCTGGTGGACCTGGCCCCGTTGGGACACGCAGCATTGCACATGAACTTGAAGCCGCTGTTCAATGTGACGGACGCGCTCCGCAACTTGCATCGTCTCGACAGTTCCCTGCTCGAAAGTTTCATGACGCGGCACAGTGGTGGCTTGCAACTGCTGGCTGGCCCCAATATTCCGGTTGCGGTGGAACCCTCGACCGCGGAGTTCGCCAGATTGTTCGATATGTTGATCGGACAGTTCCGTTATGTTGTGGTGGATGCTTCCACGCGCATCGATCCGACCACGCGACTGATCTGTAACTTGTCCCAGACGGTATTGATGGTGGTCAACGCCGATGTCGCTTCTTTGTGGAGCGCATCGCGGGTCCAGCAGTATCTCGGAGAAGCTGGTGGCCGCGAAAAAGTCAGTCTCGTCCTGAATCGCTTTCGCAAAATACCCGGCTTCACCGAGGCCGACGCCGAAGCGGCGGCTGGGATAAAGTTACTGTGGAAGATCCCCAATCAATACTTCGCGGTATCGACCGCCATTGATCGCGGGGTGCCCGTGGTAACGCAGAATCACACGGAAATCGCGCGGGCCTTCGCGGGCCTGGCGGCTCGTCTGACCGAAAACGATCTGGATGTGAAACGCAAGGCTTGGTCTTTATTCAAGACGGTTTAGATTTTCTGGCAGTCATCATAATTTAGAGCATCAGGCACACTTCATGGCGAATTTGCAAACCTTCGAAAGAACTGAGTACCAGCAGGTAAAAGCGGACCTGCACCGCAAGATTCTTGATCGGCTTGACCTGGAGAAACTGGGGAGAACTCCGAGCGATGCTGCGCGCGACGAAGTCCTTCTTCTAATCCGCAATACGGTGAATAGTGAAGCTGTGCCGCTCAGCTTCGCGGAGCGAGAACGGCTTTCGCGCGAGATTCTCGACGAAATCTTCGGCCTCGGCCCGCTGGAACCTTTGCTGAAGGATCCGACCGTCTCCGACATTCTGGTGAATCGCTACGACCGGGTTTATGTGGAACGCGCCGGCAAACTCGAACCTACCGGCTTGAGCTTCAAGGACGATTCCCACCTGATGCAAATCATCGATCGAATTGTGTCGCGAGTCGGGCGGCGCGTGGATGAATCCTCTCCGATGGTGGACGCGCGTCTGCCTGACGGATCGCGTGTAAACGCCATTATCCCTCCGCTCGCGATCGACGGACCATGCCTTTCCATCCGGCGTTTTGGGCGCGATCCGGTCACCGCGCGCAATATGATCGAAAACAAAACCCTGACCGAGCCCATGCTGGAGTTGCTCTCCGCTATGGTCAAAGGCCGCCTCAACCTGCTGATCTCCGGCGGAACCGGCGCCGGGAAGACGACTCTGCTGAACGTACTTTCAGGCTACATTCCGAATTCGGAGCGCGTGGTCACCATCGAAGATGCAGCCGAATTGCAAATGAAGCAGGAACACGTCGTACGCCTGGAAACCCGTCCACCCAACATCGAAGGCAAGGGCGCGGTGCGACAGCGACAATTAGTGATCAACAGTCTGCGTATGCGCCCGGACCGTATCGTAGTGGGCGAGGTGCGTGGTGAGGAAGCGTTCGACATGCTGCAGGCCATGAACACCGGTCACGAAGGTTCGCTGACGACGGTACACGCCAACGCGCAACGCGATGCCTTGGCCCGATTGGAAAGCATGGTTTCGATGGCCAATCTCAACCTTCCCGAGCGCGCCATGCGGCAGCAGATCGCATCCGCGATTCACGCGGTTGTCCAAATCGCGCGTTTGTCCGACGGTACTCGTAAGGTGATTTCGGTTTCCGAGGTTACCGGCATGGAAGGCGAGGTCATTGCCATGCAGGACATTTTTGTTTTCGACCGGACCGGGATCGATGAAAGTGGCAAGGTGCGGGGCACTTTCCGCGCGACTGGCATCCGGCCCCGATTCGCCGATCGCCTGGCCACCGGCGGTTGCCGCTTGCGTGCAGCGCTATTTGATTCACGGCTGGAGGTCTAGAGCACTCGCATCAGGCTCATAGTAGAAAAATATGCTGGCAATCATCGCCATATTGGTTTTCTTCGTTGTCGCGCTGGGCGTATTCGCTGTGGCTTCTTTACTGGATCAGCGCAGCGCCCAGGCTCGCCTCCTGCGCGAACGATTGGCGACTGTCCAGGAGGCAGCCACGCGGCAGCCCAGCGAAGAACTCGCCTTGCTACGCGACGAAATGTTGAGCAAGATTCCAGCGCTCGACAGCCTGCTTCGCCGCTCTTCTAAAATTTCCGACCTGCAGCCGTTTCTCGAACAGGCAAACCTGAAAATACGCGCGGGCAACATACTGGTCCTTTGCCTGATTAGTGGCGTGGTATTGGGAATAGTGGCGTTCGTGATGGCCGGATCTTTGCCACAGAATCAGGCTTTGCTGTTCGGAATCGTTGGTTTGATTCTCGGCGGATTCGCTCCCTACTCTTACGCCTCCTATCGACGTACAAAACGCTTCCAGAAATTCGAGGAGTTGTTTCCGGAAGCCATCGACACTCTGGCCAGGGCAGTACGTGCCGGCCACGCTTTCACGACCGCGCTGGAGTTGATCGCAAACGAACTTTCCGAGCCGGTGGCATCTGAGTTCCGCAAACTCTTTGAAGAGCAGAAGTTCGGCCTGCCAGTCCGCGATGCTTTGATGAACCTCACGGAACGCATGCCGCTGGTGGACGTGAAATTCTTCGTTACGGCGGTAATGCTGCAGCGCGAAACCGGTGGCAATCTTGCCGAAATCCTCGATAATCTTTCTTATGTAATTCGGGAACGCTTCAAAATCATGCGCCAGGTGCGCGTATACACGGCGCAAGGACGTCTCACCATGATGCTCCTCATGGGATTACCGCCGGTGATTGTGGTCACCATGCTGTTGACGAGCCCGGCGTTTATCCACCCGCTGTTCGCCGACCCGATCGGACACTTTCTGGTAGTCGCGGGTATTGTGCTGCAGACGCTGGGCTATTTTGTGATACGGAAGATCATTCAGATTCAGGTTTGAATCCATGGCACTCGTGCTCACCATCGTGGTGTTTCTGACCATCGCCCTGGTCGTGTTTTCGTTCGGGGCGGCGGCTTACGCACCCTCTTCCCTGCTCGGCTCCCGCTTGCGGGCCCTGGGATGGCAGCGGACCAAGGCTCCGGAGAAGCCCGCACTCAAAGAGCGCATTGAACAGGCACTCGATCCCTTCAGCAAGGCCATACCGCTTTCACCGAGCGAAGTCTCGCGAGCCCGGCGGTGGTTGATCCAAGCGGGCTATCGGGAAACCCGTCACATGACGGTTTATGTTGGCAGCCGTCTGGCAGCCGCGATTTTTGGATTCGCGCTGGTGATTGCGACCAGCGGTTTCAACTCCCCGGTCTTGATGGTTAGCGTGGGCGCATTCGGCTTCTTTTTGCCTCGGTTTGTCCTCAAGCGACTGATCAAAGCCCGCCAGCAGCGGATCAAGCTGGGTTTGCCGGATGCCTTGGACCTCACCGTAATCTGCGTGGAAGCCGGATTAGCCCTCGATCAGGCGCTGATGCGTGTCGGGCAGGATCTGCATCACGCCCATCCTGAACTGAGCGACGAATTTCACATGGTGAATCTGGAGATGCGAGCCGGCAAGCCCCGAGCTGAAGCTCTGCGCAACCTGGTGGAGCGCACCGGCGTGGACGATCTTCGTTCACTCGTGGGCACCTTGATACAAACCGACAGATTCGGCACCAGCATCGCTCAGGCGCTGCGGGTACACTCGGATTCGCTGCGCACGGAGCGCCGCCAACGGGCGGAAGAACAAGCTGCCAAAACAACCATTAAAATGGTAATTCCCCTGGTTTTATTTGTTCTCCCCTCAATTATCTTTGTCACGCTCGGCCCGGCAATTATCGAGTTGATTCGGACCCTGGCGCCGGTGGCGGGACACTGATCAAGCCGTCGATTTAAAATCGATGAACTAGCATCAGATCAGAAGTTTAACGATCCGCAGTTTAACGATCCGCAGCTTAACGATCTGAGGCTGAAAGATCGTGAGTTGAATTCAGGAGTTGTGATGTCGTCACCCGCCGCCACAGGATATGCGTTCAATCGGACGCGCAAGGCCTATTTGGCGACCCATTTATCTGTGGCTGGAACCCATTGGTCGCGCCTGCGCGGGCTCATGGGTAAGGACGCCGCAAGTTTCCCGGCGGGCGATGGCCTCTGGATCATTCCTTCCCGCGGCGTCCACACACTCGCCATGAAGTTCCCGATCGACGTTCTTTACCTCGACACAAACAAGTTTGTGGTCCATGTGGAGCAGAACCTCAAGCCGTGGCGGGTGGCGCGAGTAAGCATGCGCACCGCCTCGGTTCTTGAGTTGCCGGGCAACACACTCACTTCCAGCGGCACTGCGATCGGCGACGAAATCGAGATCGCCGTGGGCGCGGCACGGGAGGCCGGCACGGCGTGAACGACGATCTCAAACTTTTGATCGAGTGGTCGTCGCCGTGGCAGGAATTCCGCACTGCCATTGGACCTGCTCTGCAACGTTCTCCCCAACGTCTCGCCGGAGAAGCTAGAACCGGACTGGTTCCCTACCGCGGAATGTTCGCCTCCTGGATCATCGAGGCCACAGTCCTTGCTCTAGGAATCCTGCTGTCGCAGAAGCTCGCCAGCCTGCGGCCTTACGAACCGCCTTCCATGCCCAAGTACGACGTCATCTATTTCTCCGGCGAAGAGCTGCCACGGACCGAGGACGCGGGCGGAGCGCAAGCTGGCCGGTCGGGACGCGCCGGCGGCCACCAGGCTCATCACCGAACGCAGACCATCCGCGTGGCACGCGGTGAGTCTCTTCGAGAAAAGGTAGTGGACGCTCCCAAGCTGAAGTTGCCTCACTCGGATTCCGCGGTCGCCAACCTGCTGGCGTTTAAACCAATTCCTGGGCCTGCGCCTGCGGAAGGTCTGAGATCTTCGCTGCGGGCTCCAACGCTCGACGAATCCGTGGTTGCTCCCGCTCCCGACGTTCGAAACAGCAAACAGCGCACGCCGATGTTAAATGCAAACGTCGTGCCGCCGACACCCGAGGCCCAGCGCGAAAAGATGCGCATTGCACCGCCATTGAACGCGGCCATCGTTCCTCCCAGTCCCAGCGCTCCTCATCGAGATATTTTCGTGCCCGTACCCGGTTCGCAAGCCGTGGCCGTGATTCCGCCACCGGTCTCCGCGCCCGAGCAGGCCACGAATCTGCATTCCCAACTCACGTTGCCAGCGCCCTCGGTAATCGCGCCACCGCCTACACAGGTTGCCCGCGACATTAAGCCCAACGGACCAGGATTTGGCGCAGGCGTAATGCAAAGCCAGGTCGTGCCGCCTCCGGCCTCGGTGGCAGACGCTGCCAACGCGCATCGCTCATTCAACGGCGTAGGCAACGCAGCCGTCGTTCCCCCTCCAGTTCAGTTGAACGGCGCTGTGACGGGCAATCGTGCCGTCGCAGGTTTGGGGAACGCGAACGTCGTGCCACCTCCGGTCCAGGTGGGCGGCGGTTCGCTTTCGCGTCCGACGATGACAGGTTTGGGCGGAGGAACAACCGTGGTGCCACCTCCTCCATCCGCTACAAGCGGAGGCTCGCTCTCCGGCATGGGTCGCGGGAATCGCGGCGCGGGCCTGGGTGGTCCCATGGATGCCGGCTCGGTCTCCGCGCCGCCGAGTAACAACGGCGGTAGCGGCCGAGGAACCGGCGTCGTTGTTTCAAGCCAACCCGGATCCAAGATCGGCGTGCCAGGCAACGCTGGCACAGGCTCTCTCGCCATGTCTCCATCGGGCGGAGACAAACCCGGCTTGGGCGGATCGGGCGGCGGAGCAAGTATCGGCCGCGGGGCAGGTCCAGGCAGCGGCTTATCCGGCGAAGGCTCAGGCGCGGCCAAAGCCGACGCAACCAAGAATGGCTCCGGCCTCGGAGCTGAAACCATGGCGCGTGGCGGAATCTCTCCCTATCCCGGCCCCGGCGGCGCGGGCAACGGAACCACGGGTAAACCGCCGATGCCCGGAGTGTCCGTCAGCGGCGGCAGTAATATCGTCACGCTCCCAAGTTTCGGCGCCGATGGAGCCGGGCCGAATGCCGTCGGACGCTCATCCGTTGGGAAGGACCCTGTTGGGCCCGGCATCACGGTGGTTGGAAGTTCGCGTTCTGGAGGCGCGTTCAATTCCTATGGCGCGCTCAAGGGTGACAAGGTTTACACCATCTACATTGACACCGCGTTGGGCACGGCTGAGATGGAGTACACGGATCCTTCCTCCGCCGCGCATCCTTATGCCGAGGACCTGGTCGCTCCGCAACCCATGCGTGCCGATCTGCCAGCCAATCTAAAGCCCTCGCGACTGATGATTTCTTGCACCCTCGACCGTTCGGGAACGCTGCGAAACCTGCTGGTCATGGACAGCGCCAGCGGCGTGATGACTGCCAAAGTTTTGGCGGCTCTTACCAATTGGAAATTCCGCCCAGCATTTCGCGGCGACGAACCCATAGAAGTAACCGCAATCCTCGGCTTCGACATCGACACCAGATGAAACCACGTGGCCCCGGACGCCTCGTCCGGGCGGTCTTAGCTCGTATCTCGGCACAGCATCACTCCTCATGTTTTTCAAACGTAACCAGTTTGGTCAGGAACCCATGCTTCGACAACAATGCACCCACACTGTATGCCACTCCGGCATAGAAGGGCGCGGTAACGAAGATCTGTGCCGCGACACGAACAGGGTCACTGGCGAAAGGGTTCGCCCATGTTGGCACGACTTTCTGTATATCGAAGAAGTACTTCATTGCCGTCATTGGAGTTCCGGAAAACACGGATCCAGGAGCGTGGTATTGCAGCATCCTGTAGACCAGAACCAATGTCGGGATGCTCCACGCCCACGTAACCGAAGAATCAAAATCAGCGTCCCAGATGGGTCTGCCGACCATAGCCGGAATAAGACGCATTACATTTACGTAGCCAGCGATGAGGGCAGGAACAATGGTCACGATCTCCAAATGCTGCAAGTACCAATCCTGAGGCGGCACGCTACTTGAAATCTGCAGCAACGGTGTGACCCAGGCAAACCATCGACCTATCAAGAATCCGGAGATATGTAGAGCACAGGTGTAGACAATGGCCGTGTGCAGTGCGAACGCGGGAACAGCGCCGAACCACGGAGTTTTGGATTCCGGGACGGGAATGAAGGGCTCTTCCATGTGACGCGGTAGTTATCACCGGCCAGTCCTGAAAAGCAACTGATTCTGTGCTCTCTCACGGTGAAAAGCTCCGCAGTCCCCTCCCGCACAAACCTTGGTTCCACTCGCGACCGAACCGTGGGAAAAAACTCCGTAACAAGCTACGATAAGCGAGGGTAAAAACATGGCAATTCTCGATTGGTCCCAATGCCCGGCCGTGGAAAGCATTCCTGGCAAGCGCAGTGGCGCGTGGGTGTTTCGGGATACGCGGACGCCGGTTTCCGTTGTGTTTGACAACCTAGAAGTGGGCGCTTCGATCGGCGAGATTATGGATTGGTTCCATTTGTCGCGCGAACAAGTTGTAGCGGTGATCGAATTCGCTGAGCGTTCTCATGCTCCCTCCCGCTGAAACAACACCGCGGTCCCATCCTCATGGATCAGCTTCCACCCCGGCGTCTGCTCAAGAATCGTCCCTAACGATGAATTCTTCGGCATCAACACCCAGTTCACATTCCTTTCATCCAGCACTTTGCTCCAATCAGGCTGGACGAAAACAACCTTCAAGTAATCCTTGAAGAATTCATCCCCATACAAATCATGGCGATCGTCCACCAAGACTTTGGTCTGCGGATAGAGCCGGTAAATCAGATACCCTCCCCACTGATCCGGGCAAAAGATTGGCTCCCGGATTTCACGCTTGGCGATTGTCTCCGCGGCCTCCACCGGAAAGCGCTTGTCATCGAAATACGCATTAATCAACTGAGCTGACCCAAGCCTGCCACCATGCATGCAGGCCCACAAACCGACCACGAAGATCAACACCATCCAAAGATGGCCTTGAAAGCGTAATTCCAGCTTCTCCATTCGCACGCTGAAACTGCGCATGCGTGAAAGTACAGCGCGAATCGATGGTGCAACCCTCGCATTCTCGCCCGCATTCGTGACGGTCTCGGACAGTAGTGGAGCAACGATCAGCGTCAGCAGCATGGATGAAGCCGGAAGATTGCGTGCCGCGAAGAGACCGCTGCAAGCGGCCAAAAGAATCACAAGCAAATGGGTGGCCCCAGGCTTTCGCCGCGCACTCGCCAGCGCCGCAATGGCCACCAGCAAGAGCACCGCGAAACACTGCTGCGCCGCGCCATGAAAATCCGGCGACCGGAACTCGCTGACGTGGTTCATCAGAAACCGGTCGGAGAGATATCGATAGATGTGAATGTGCAACTTGTAGCCATACGGATTGACGAAACTCGCTAGCACCGAAAGCCCGCTGACCAGCCCCAGCCGCTTCAACCAAATCCCAACGGCTTCCCGCCGCTCTGGCCAGCTAAAGTACTCAATCGCTCCGCCAAGGAGATACACCGCTAATAAAGCGAAGCCGAGCAGAAATCCGCCATGCACATTGACCCAGAACAGCATGATCACAGGCAGGAAAAAAAAACGCCGGTTCTTGTTGGGTTCGGTTGCGATCGAGGCCGAGTCGAGCAACTCGAACCAGAACACCGTGAACAACCAACTCAAAACATGCGGACGAGCCAGAAAATGCACCGCCGAGGCACCAAGCGACAGCACCAGCAGAAAAAGCGTAATCAGAAGGCCGCCACCTCGACGCATGGCCAGATGAAATACCAAAACAAATGTGGCCGCCATGATCGCCGCCGTGTAGAACACCACGCCGTTCAGGCCAAGCACGCTATGAATCGCTCCGATCAGGACGTCGTACAGCCATTCCCAGGCATACCACGGCTGCCCGCTAGTGCTCGCCGAGAACGGATCGACGCGGGTGATCGCGTGCGTCTGCAGCATCAACTGCCCGTTGCGGATGTGCCATCCCGTCCCCGCATCACGCAGCAGGACGCGTCCCAGCGCCCCGCAACTCAAGCCCAGAAGCAGAGCGGCAAAAAGCAAATCGGAAACCGACGGCATCAGAAACCGAAGCCAGCGTGAGACGCCGTCGGACTGCGCCGTGCTAGATTGAGGCTCTGTTTGGGGAGATTTCAAATGCAAAGCGTATGCTCGCACCCAACCGCTCATGTTACCCGATTGAACGAAGCAGCGCGCTGCTCGGCTGTTATTTCCGCGAGTACCAGCCGAGTACCGGCAATGACTGCCGGCCTCATCAAGGGCGATAAGTTAGATAGCCGAGCCCGACCCGCATGTGATGAAGCAGGCTATCCGGAAAGCTCGCGGCAATCGTGAGCCCGAGCGTCGCGTGTACCAACCCCAAAGGAAAAATATTGCGATAGCGGCGAAACATTTCGCAGAAAAGCAAACCGCCGGCCAGGCTCATCAAAGTCAGCACGGTGCTGGGCAGGTGTGCCGCGCAAAAAAGAAAGGCTGCGCCCCAAACCGCGCGTCGGCTTCCCAGAAGCGATTCCAGCCGCACATAGAAGAATGACTGCAAGATGAACTCCTGCTCCAGCGCCCAGATCGCGTATTTCCAAGCCCGCTGCCAAGGCACGGGTTGGGCTCGCCCGAGGCCATGGAGTAAAGAGCCGGCCACAACAATTGTGGCCACAGCAAACAATCCCAAAACGAGTATCACGACTGCTCCGGAGCCGGGCCGCGTAAGCCCCAATTCGCGAACTGAATAACGACCGCGCGCCGTGAACCACGGAATGCAAAGTGCCGCCAGAAGATTGCTGATCGTGTTGACGCCGCCGGGCGGCGTCCACACCGCGACCATGATCAGCGCAAACACCAGTCCAACCTGAAACCAGCCCGATCGATCAACCCCCGATCGATCAACCGAGGAGATAGACTGACGATCGGGCGCAATCTGAGGAATCAAACTCTTCGACCCGGCAGCCACAGGAAACATCTATTAAAGTGAGGTGCTGCGTAATTATCCACAGAGATGATTGTAAGCGCGGCCGACAATGAAGGAATCGGATGAAAAGCAATCACGTCCCGCAAATCGTGATCATCGGTGCCGGATTCGGCGGCCTGAACGCCGCCCTTCAGCTGGCCCACTCTCCGGTTCGCATCACCCTGATCGACCGCAGGAATCACCACACCTTCCAACCCTTGCTCTATCAGGTGGCGACGGCCGGATTGTCCCCGGGAGAGATCGCCGCGCCAATCCGCTGGATCATGGCAGGGCGTCGCAACGTCGAGGTCCTGCTCGAAGAGGTTCACGATTTCGATCTGGAGCGCCGCGTCGTAAAGCTTGCCGATCGCGACCTTCCCTACAACTATTTGATCGTGGCCGCAGGCGCAAGCCACGCATATTTCGGACACGATGAGTGGGAGCCGCTAGCCCCCGGTCTGAAAACCATCGAAGACGCGCTGGAAATCCGGCGGCGGGTGCTGCTGGCCTTCGAGCTCGCAGAGCGCCAGGCGGCCATCGGCGACGGCCAGGTACAGTTGAACTTCGTCATCGTCGGCGGTGGTCCCACGGGAGTGGAATTGGCAGGAACGCTGTCGGAGATCGCCCGCCGCGCCTTGACCCACGAATTCAGCTCCATCGATCCGAAGCGCACGCGAATCATCCTGCTTGAAGGTGGCCCCAGAATTCTGCCCGCGTACCCTGAAGATCTGTCACGCAGCGCCGAAGAACAGCTTCGTGAACTTGGCGTCGAGGTGCACACCTCTACGATGGTTACAGGAGTCGAGCCCGCCGCGGTGCTGATGGGAAAAACCCGCCTGCCTGCCGTAGTAACTCTGTGGGCCGCCGGAGTAGCCGCGTCGCCGCTGGGCAAGAAGCTCGGCGCGCCCATCGACCGCGCCGGACGCGTTCAGGTCAGTCCTGATCTGAGCATCCCCCGACATCCCGAAGTTTTCGTCATCGGAGACCTAGCCGCTCTGAAAGATGAAAACGGTCAGATGGTTCCAGGCGTCGCACCCGCCGCTATCCAACAAGGCAAAGCGACAGCCCGCAACATTGCGCGCGACTTGCAGGGAAAGCCCCGGCAGAATTTTCATTACGTCAACAAGGGCAGCCTCGCGACCATTGGCCGGGCCGCTGCTATCGCGCAATTTGGAAGCGTTCACATTTCCGGATTCGTCGCCTGGCTCTCCTGGCTGTTCGTCCACATCTTTTTCCTGATCGGCTTCCGCAACCGGCTGATCGTGCTGATTCAGTGGGCGTGGTCCTACTTTACCTACGAGCGCGGAGCCCGCCTGATTACAGGCGACCAAACTTTGCCAAGTTGGACAGACTTGCAACGCCAGGAAAACGGCGACGCCCGCAAGCTATAATCTATATGTCTTGAGATCTCTTCGGTTCAGCGCCATCTTCCCGTTGCTCCTGTCCTTAGCCGCGTTTGCCCAGGGACCGGCCACAGGGGGTCAAAACATACTGGTAGTTCCCTTCGAAAATCAGTCGAAAGCTCCCGGTATCGAATGGATCAGCGGCTCCTTTCCCGAGTTATTGCAAGAGCGCTTGAATTCGGCCACGTTGTTTGTCCTGCCGCGCGAAGACCGCATCCGCGCCTACGATCGCGTCGGCATCCCGGCCGGACTTCACCCTTCACGCGCTACCCTCTATCGCATCGCCGAGCAGTTGGACGTGGATTACGTGGTCCTCGGGGTTTACAACTTCGACGGCCGCACTTTCACGACGACGGCGCAACTGCTGGACATGCGCCATGAGCATCTGCTGCCCGAAATGAGCGAGTCCGGCCCGCTGATCCAGCTCATCGATGTTCAGACCGCGCTGGCCTGGGACATTCTGCACGCCCTTCGTCCAGAGATATCCATCAACCGCCAGGAATACGTTGCCGCCGCGGCCCCCATCCGGCTGGACGCGTTCGAGAATTACATTCGCGGCGTCACCGCACTGACTGCAGAGGAACAGATCCAACATTTTCGCGAGGCGGTTCGCATCAATCCCGCTTATCCTGAAGCCCTGCTGCAGCTGGGCAAAGCCTATTTCCGCGGACGACAGTACGAGCAGGCCGTATCCACGCTGGCGCGCGTTCCTGAAGACGATCCGCACTCGCGCGAGGCGAATTTCTATCTTGGACTCGCAGCCTACGACCACGAAGACTTCCAACGCGCTCAATCGGCGTTTCAATTCGTCGCTGCCCGGCTGCCTCTGGCCGAGGTTAACAACAATCTCGGCGTCGTCAGCTCTCGCATAGACAGGAAAAATGCAGCTGAGTATTTCGAGAAGGCGATCGCTGCCGATCCAAACGACCCCGATTATCACTTCAATCTGGCCATAGAACTTTACCGCGCCAGCGATTTGAGCGGCGCATCCCGTCAACTGCGAGAAACACTGTCATTGCGGCCAGGCGATAGCGCCGCCCAATCTTTACTTGACACAATCACGGACTCAAGCGCTTCTGCCCAGCACGGCATGGTTCCAGCCAGCCAAAAGACTCCGCTCGAACGCATCCGCGCCAACTATGACGAGAGTTCATTTCGCCAGCTTGCCCTGAAAATCGGAGCCGTCGCCGAGCAGCGCCTGGCCAAAACCGATCCGTTTACGCATGCTCAATTTCATGCCGATCGCGGACATCAACTGCTGGCCCAAGGCTTCCTTTCCGAAGCAGAAGGCGAATTCCGCGAGGCGATTGCGCTCAACCCATCCAATGCCGAGGCGCACGCAGGTTTGGCCAGTGCGCTCGAAGCCCAGAACAACCAGACCAACGCGCGATCCGAAGCTGAAGAGGCGTTGCGCCTGCGCCAGTTCCCCGAACCGCTTTTAGTGTTGGCCAAGCTTGATTTGCGAGACAATAGAGCTGAAGCGGCCGCAGAGAACATCGATCGGGCTCTGCGTTTGGAACCCTCCAATGCGGCCGCGCTGGCGCTTAAGCGCGCCGTCGCAGCCAAGCTCGCGCAGGAAGCGCAGCCGCTGCCCAACTGATGAAACTGTTTTCCGCTTCGCGCAAGTTTTCTAGCTTTCTGACGGCAACACTTTTACTCGTTCTCTCCGCATCTTCTTCCGCGGAAATCTTAAAGATCGTAGTGGACGATTCCATTCATCCCATCACCGATGAATACATTGGCCGCGCCATCGCCGAAGCCGAGCGCAACAAAGACCAGGCACTGCTCATCGAGATCAACACTCCTGGGGGATTGCTCGATTCCACTCGCGACATCATCGAAAAAATCCTGGCCTCGCCCGTTCCCGTCATTATCTACGTCACGCCGAGCGGCAGCCGCGCCGCTTCCGCCGGATTCTTCATCCTTGAAAGCGCCGATGTCGCGGCCATGGCGCCCGGAACCAATACCGGCGCCGCTCACCCGGTCAGCCTCGGCGGCGGCAAGATGGACGACACGATGAAGGAGAAAATCGAGAACGATTCCGCGGCCCTGATGCGATCGGTAGTCGGCAAGCGCGGCCGAAATGTTGAAATCGCAGAGACGGCCGTGCGCCAATCCAAGTCTTTCACCGACCAGGAAGCGCTTTCACAAAAACTCATCGACTATGTGGCTCCGACTGAAGACGACCTCTTCAAACAATTGCAAGGCAAAGACGTCAAACGTTTCAGCGGTCAGACCATCACGCTCAATCTGGTTGGCCAGCCTATTCGTCCCTTTGGCATGACCTTGAAGCAGCACATCCTTGCCTATTTGATGGACCCGAACGTGGCCTTCATTCTGCTCGCCGTCGGCGCACTCGCCTTGTACGCCGAGTTCAATCATCCCGGCGCGGTTGTGCCCGGAACGGTTGGAGTGATTTTCATCCTGCTCGCCGTCTTCGCGCTGAACTTACTGCCCACTCGCTTCGCCGCGGTGGTTTTGATTTTCGCGTCGTTCGTTCTGTTCGCGCTGGAGGCCAAGTTCGCCGCTCACGGAGTGTTAGCCATCGGCGGTATCGTCACGCTCACTTTGGGTGGGCTGCTGCTTGTGGATGGGCCAATCCCCGAGATGCAAGTCCATCTGCTGACCGCTCTCGCAGTCAGCATCCCGCTCGGGATCATCACCGTCTTCCTGATGAGCATCGCCCTGAAAGCGCGAGCCAACAAGGTTGTAACCGGCATGCAGGGCCTAATAGGAGAAATCGGACTGACCCAAAGCGCGCTGTCGCCGCAAGGAAAAGTTTTCATCCACGGCGAGCTCTGGGACGCAATCTCGTCGGCCAACCTTCCCGCAGGACAACCCGTAGTAGTGCGCCAAGTAAAGGGACTGCAACTGTCGGTCGACCCAGCCCCAACCACAACGACGCGGGCCTAACGAATGGAGGACAGGCGTCTGCGCCGTCGAGCTGCGACCAGATCGCATTCCTTGCGCAAGCGGTTCGCGCAAAGCCGCATCTCGCCCGATAACCCCGTTCGGGTTTGAAATCACAGCCCAGCCATTCCAATTGCGATACAATCCGCCTCAGAGGCAGTCCTGACAATCAGGCGCGGAGGCCCATGATGGAGCTTGGCTTTGGTTTCACGACCATCGTAATTATCATTGCCGGTTTATACCTGTTAAGTTCAATCAAGATTCTGGCGGAATACGAGCGCGGCGTTATCTTTCGTCTGGGCCGTCTGCTTCCGGAAGCCAAGGGCCCGGGCCTGATCTTCGTGTTCGCCCCGCTCGACCGCATGGTGCGCATCTCGTTGCGGCAGGAGGCCCTGGAAGTGCCCCCGCAGGACATCATCACCCGTGACAACGTTACGCTGAAAGTAAACGCCGTCATCTTTCTGCGCGTGATCGAGCCTCGCAAAGCGGTGGTGGAAGTTTCCAACTACGTCTATCAGACTTCGCAGTTCGCGCAGACCACGCTGCGTTCCGTCCTTGGCGAACAGGAACTGGATGAACTCCTTGCCCACCGCGACAAAATCAATCTGCGTTTGCAAAGCATTCTCGACACTCACACCGCTCCCTGGGGCGTGAAAGTTGCCAATGTCGAAGTCAAGCAAGTGGACATGCCTGAGTCCATGCTGCGTGCCATGGCCAAACAGGCCGAGGCAGAACGCGAAAAGCGTTCCAAGATCATTCACGCGGAAGGCGAATTCTCCGCCGCGCAACGCTTAGTGGATGCGGCCCGTCTGCTGGCTACCGAACCCGTGAGCGTGCAATTGCGCTATCTGCAAACTTTGACCGAAATCGGCGTGGAGAAGAACACCACCGTTGTATTTCCGGTTCCCGTGGACTTCTTTTCCAGTATTCCGAAACTGTTCGCAAGACCTGATGCGGGCGCTGCGCCGGCTGCTGTTAAGAGCTGAGCGGCCTCCATCGGCAATGACGACGCGAGGTGCAAATGGCAACCGCTACATCTGAAGACACAGAGATCACGCTGGGCACGGGCAAAATGCTTGCCCTTTTTTTCGGACTGGTCGCAATCTGTGCGGTTTTTTTCGGCATGGGCTTTTCGCTGGGGAGAACTTCCGTCAAAATAATTTCTACTGACCTCCCCACCGCGACCAGTACCACCCCTGCCGGCCTTCGGCCTTCGGCCATGAAGACCACCAGCGCCACTCCGCCAGCGGATATGACGTTCTACAAAGCGGTCCAGAGCACGAGCGGAAACACCCAAGCCGCGCCCAGCGATGCTTCGACCCCGCCTCCTGATGCTTCTACGGCTGCAAACCCAGGAACCGCTCCCGACCCCGGAGCTGCGCCACCGTCAAACGGCTACTATGTGCAGGTTGCAGCGGTCAGCAAGAGCGAAGACGCTGAGGCTCTAGTCGATGCGCTCAAGAAAAAACAATATCCCGCGTTCTCGACCACCACGGCCACGGACAAGCTCATCCACGTGCAAGTTGGACCGTACGTTGACATCAAAGATGCCGAACTGATGCGCGGCAAGCTGGTCAGCGATGGCTATAACCCAATCCTGAAGAAGTGACAGTCAGCAAATACAGCCGCCTCTCGCTCTTACATTGACAACCATCAATCCGTAGTTTATTGCTATTTTCACGATGACTGATCGAGAGCAAGCCCTGAATCGTTTTTTGCACGCCATCGCCGATCCCACCCGGCGGCGAATTCTGCAAGCCCTCAAAGAGCGCGGAGGGTCGTCGATTGGCAAGAACGAGGGCCTATGCGCCTCCGACATCGAACTGCGGATTCACCTGTCCCAGCCGACAATCTCCCATCACATGTCCATCCTGAAAAAAGCGGGATTGGTCGAGGCCAAGAAACTCGGCCAGTGGATGTGGTACCGCCGCAATGAAACTGCGCTGCGCGAATTCGCCCGCGCGTTGCGAGCGAACCTTTAGCCGGCAAGGCGGAAACGGCCTAAACGACCCTTCGCTATCTATCTCGCCTTGCAGAAATCTTCTACCGCGAACAGCTGGCCGTTGTGTTCGGCTATGCCGATGCCTGCGGAGTCCATGTCGGTGTCGAGGATGTTGGCGCGGTGCTGCGGAGATTTCATGAAGCTTTGGTGGATGGCCTTTGTGTTCGATCCTTCGTCCACGTTTTCGGAAATCCAGGTGAAGCGGGCGCCAGCGGCTTTGGCCCGCGCGACGAGATTGGGTTCGCCGGACAGTTGATGCGAAATCGTGCCCAGTTCGGCCATGCGCTGGGCATGTTGGCGGGCGGCGTTGGCGAGGGCGTCGTCGAGCTTGAGGGATGGTAATCCCTGGGCCTTGCGCGCCTGGTTCACGGCGTTGAGCAGGTCCCGCTCGGCGTCGGAAGTCTTCTGTTGCGCGAGCGCGCTGGTAGCACAGAGAACCAGCAGAATGGTTAGCGCGGCTATTCGATTTGGAATGTACATAAGGCTCCTCTGGCAAGATAAATCCTTTGGCCGTCAGTTGTCTAAACCCAGATCATTGCGTTTGCACTCGGCCTCTCTTGCGAGGCAATACGAAGGTCGGGGAAGATGCTTGTTCGGGGTCCCGTTTCAATACTAACGCTTTACAGTAGTACCGTATTACGTTAGTATTAATAAACATGCTCGCGAGTTTCCGGGACGCGGAGACAGAAAGACTATGGCGGTCGGGCAAGACTCGTCGCCTACCTTTTGATCTTCACCGCAGGGCTTTTAAGAAGCTCGCCATTTTACATGCGGCGGTCGCGCTCGATAACTTGAGAATCCCGCCGGGAAACCGACTGGAGGCGCTTCGTGGAGATCGCCAAGGGCAGCATAGCATTCGAATCAACGATCAATACCGTGTGTGTTTCGTTTGGCGGGACGGCAATGCTTTTGACGTAGAAATTATCGACTATCACTAGAGGGAAAGGAAAGTAGGGCAAGAAGATGAGCAAAACAAAAAAGGCGTTTGCAGTTCACCCCGGAGAAATTCTCAAGACCGAATTCATGGAGCCGATGGGCGTGAGCGCCTACGCGCTGGCCAAAGCGCTGAACTTTCCCGGTATTTATGAAGTCGTGCGTGGAGATCGAGCCATCAGTGCCGATACCGCGATTCGATTGGGGAAGTATTTCGGCTTGCCCGCACAGTTCTGGCTGAATCTTCAAAATGATTACGATCTGAGGCTGGCTGAGGGCAACGGCGTCGGGGAACGAATAAAGCCAAGGCGCGTCGGCTATGACGCTGAAGTTAACGCCACGCGGTAAATCCGATGTGGGTTCCAACCGACAATCAATCCAATCCCAAGTCTTTCCATTTCTTGTCGACCTGGGCTTTGGTCTTTTCGTCCATCAGGATTTCATCCGGCCAGGGACGCGTGAATCCTTCGCTCGCCCATTTGCGGGTGGCGTCGATGCCCATCTTCGATCCGTAGTTGGGCAGGCGGGATGCGTGGTCGAGCGAATCGACGGGACCGAGCGTGAATTGAATATCGCGCTCCGGGTCGATGTGGTTGAGCACCTTGAGCGTGACCTCGGCGATGTCCCGCACGTTGACGTCTTCATCGACCACGAGAATGCACTTAGTGAACATCGCTTGACCGAGCGACCAGACCGCGTTCATCACTTTGCGCGCCTGCCCCGGATACGACTTCTTGATCGAAACGATCATCAGGTTATGAAATACACCTTCGACGGGAAGATTGATGTCGACGATCTCAGGAATCGTCAGCCGCATCAGCGGGAGAAAAATCCGTTCGACGGCTTTGCCCATCCAACCATCTTCCATCGGAGGCTTGCCGACAATCGTGGTGGAGTAAATCGGGTCCTTGCGATGCGTGACGCACGTGAGATGAAAGACGGGATAAAGATCTTCCAGCGAGTAGTAGCCGGTATGATCGCCAAATGGACCCTCGGGTTTTAGTTCTTCCAGGTTTACGTGGCCTTCTAAGACGATTTCTGACGTGGCTGGGACCTCCAGGTCGACCGTCTCGCACTTTACCAGCTCGACTGGCTTTTGCCGGAGGAAGCCGGCGATTAGATATTCTTCGACGTCGGGCGGGGCAGGGACGATGGCGGAGAATGTGATGGCGGGATCGGTGCCGATGGCCACGGCGACTTCCATTTTGCCGGTGGGGCGGTTGGCGTCGGCGAGCGCGGAACCTCCCGATGTGAGCGCCATTATGTCCACGGCTGCACGCGCGGGGACGCGCGCGCCTACACTTTCCTTTGCGGCGGCGGCTCGCAGTTGCTCGCGGTAATGCTCGGCTCCAACTTTTTGGCGTTGCCAGTGCATTCCTGTAGTGTGCTGGTCGTAAATTTGCATTCTGTACATGCCGACGTTGCGCTTGCCGGTTTTTGGATCGCGCGTGACTACGCACGGAAGGGTGATGAAGCGGCCGGCGTCTTTTGGCCAGCATTGCAGGATGGGAAACTCGTCGAGCGAGAAGTTGTCTCGGCGAATGACTTCCTTGCATGGGCCGGTGGAGACTGTTTTCGGAAAGAACTTTCCCATCTCCGCAAGCATGGGCAACATTTTCACTTTGTCGAGAAAGCCTTGCGGGGATTTTACGTCGATGAATTGGCGGATGCGGTCGGCTACTTCGTCCAGCTTTTGCACTTCGAGTGCGAGATTCATGCGGCGGGCTGAGCCGAATTGGTTGATCAGGAGTTGGGCGCCGGGATGGCCTTTGATGTTTTGAAAGAGCAGAGCGGGGCCGCCGGGCGAGGACGCCCGGCCTCCACTATTTCTGCTGGGCATCTTGCTGACGCGGTCGGTGATCTCGGTGATCTCGAGAATGGGATCGACTTCGGTACGGATTTTCTTCAATTCGCCGGCGCGATCGAGCGCGGCGATCCAATCACGCAAATCTTCGTAGGCCAAAAGCCCTCCGATCGGGAAACGCGATTATAAAACAGCGCCGAGAATACAAGGGCTTTTACCACAAAAGACACTAAGGTTCACAAAGGAGTTTTTGTGGGTGAGCGCATGGGCCTGCAATTAAGATATCTTGATCTAGCAGCACCGGGGTGAAGACGTGAAGCGACGAGTGGTGATTACGGGCATGGGCGTGGTCAGCCCGAACGGCGTGGGGAATGCTGCTTTCTCGGAGGGCGTGCTGCTGGGCCGGAGCGGGGTGCGGCGCATTTCGCGGTTTGATTCGGCGGAGATTCCGGTGCAGATTGCCGGGGAAGTGCCGGATTTCGACGAACTGGCCTGGGTGGAGAAGCGCGAGCGGAAACATGTGTCGCGCGTGCTGCCCTTGGCTCTGGCCGCGGCTACCGAGGCTTTGAGTAACGCTGGGTTCGATTCCGCTTCCCTGCCCCTTGAGCAGAAGCGGCGCTTTGGAGTCATCATCGGTTCGGGCGGCGGATCGCAGGAATTTACCGAGGAGCAATATCGTTTGTTCTTTCATCAGCAGTACAAGCAGATGAGTTTGTTCTGCGTGCCGACGGGCGTGATGGGCGCACTTTCGAGTGAACTGAATGTGCGCTTTGGACTGCGCGGGGCGAGTCATGTGATCACGACTGGATGTACTTCGTCGACGGATGCGTTCGGTTATTCGCTGCGGCAGATTCAATCGGGACGGCTGGACATGGTGTTGAGCGGCGGAGCGGATGCGCCGATCGCGCTGGGAATTATCAAGGGATTTATTTTGATGAAGATTTTGACCGACTCGTGGAATCATGCGCCGGAGCGGGGATCGCGTCCGTTCTCCGTCGATCGCGACGGATTTGTGTTGGCTGAAGGCGCGTGGATGTTTGTGCTGGAGGAATATGAACACGCACGGGCGCGTGGGGCGAAGATGCTGGCGGAAATCTGCGGGTATGGGTCCACGTGCGAGGCATTTCATCGGGTGCGATTGCAGGAGTGCGGTGAAGAGCCGGCGCGCGCAATCGGCCTGGCGATGAAAGAGGCGGGCGTCGCGCCTCAGGACGTGGACTATGTGAACCTGCATGGAACTTCGACGCAGTTGAATGATCGCATCGAGACGCGGGCGCTGAAGCTGGCGCTGGGTGAACGGGCGCGGGAGGTTCCGATGTCGGCGTTGAAGTCGCAGATTGGGCATCCGCAGGGGGCGTGCGGCGCGGCAGGAGTGGCGGCTGCGATTGTGGCCATGCAGAGTGGGCAAATCCCGCCGACGATAAATCTGGAAACGCCTGATCCGGAGTGCGATCTGGATTATGTGCCGGAAGTGGGTCGGAGGAAACCGGTTGAACACGCGGTGTGCAATTGCATTGCTTTCGGGTCTAAGAATTCGGCTTTGGTGTTGAGGAACTGCGCTTAAAACGCGGCCACGGATTTGCGCGGATTCTCACGGATTTACACAAGGGCTTCAACCCCAGAGAACACGAAGGTTCACAAAGGAATCCACTCCTCTAATTGACAGTCTCTCTATTTATTTCAAGCCAATAGGCGACGGACAGTATTTTCGACTGTTGGCCAAGCGGTTGAGCGGGGATCGATTAGGTCGAAATGGCCGGCGGTCGAGATCTCGGTGTAATGCACATCCTCTCCGCGGGTTTTCTTCAGCTCGGCGTACTTGCGGCTGAAATACGATGGGACGACGTCGTCTCCAGCTCCGTGGATTAGCCATTGCGTCGTTGCATGGTCGATGGCGAGCTGCATGGGATCGGCTTCGCGGTAGTGCTCTGTCACTTCGCTGGGCTTGCCTCCGAGAAATTCCACTACTGCGTTGTTGCTGAGGTGCTGTTCGCACGCCTGCTGCAAATCCAATACGCCCGCAAGCGAGACGACGCGCTTGAGCGAGGATTCGTGGGCTACGAGACAGAGCGCGAGTTGTCCGCCAGCGGAGTGACCCATCACCAGGATCTTTGTGGAGTCGAAGTCGTAGCGCTTGGCAATTTGTGGCAGGTAACGATAGGCATTGCGAATGTCTTCAAAAGTGCCGGGCCAGCCTCCGCCGGCGTTGCCGACGCGGCGGTACTCGATGTTCCAGGTGGCGATGCCTTTGGCGGTCAGCGCGGCGCACAGGTGTCCGGCGTGGGCGAGGTCATACTTGGCACGCCAGAAGCCTCCGTGAATATTCATAACCACCGGAAACGGGCCTTTCGTCTTAGGCAGGCGCAGGTCCGCGAACTGACTGGGATCGGTGCCGTACGGGAGACGCGAGTCCGCGGGCGGCGGTGGGAGGGTGAGAATGTCGTCGGAGGACATAAGGTCATGAGTCAGTTGCGTATTGCCCGTTCTGAGCTCTCGGTTGACTTGAATCTTACATTCCCGGGGACTCTGGAACCAACTCAACGATGGTCCCTTCGCCCCAACCGTACTTCTCGCGAGAGAGACCGGAAACGGAACAATGCAATTCGGGCTCAGCGTCAGTGTTGACGAGGCGCGCGTGGACGGCGAAGCCTTCTCCACCGACCCGCACCTGCGCGTGCGGATCGGCTTGCAGATTCCGCAGCCAGTTCGAGGTTGGATATTCCGCGATCACGTAGAAACTTCCGTCACGCTGCGTGAACCAGATCTCGATCTCTCGAGGCAGACCACTATTGCGGCCTCGCGTAGTGAGATAGAGATATTGCTCGCCGCCGAAGCTATTGGCCCTTGAGTTTGAGTTTAGATTTGTTTTCTTCAAGGAATTCGCGCAGCTTGTCGGCGGCCTCCAGCAAGCGTGTCCACTGTTCGTAGTAAAGCGTGACCGGGAATCGACCGAGTCCGTAAACGCTGACTCCACCTTTTTCGCTGACCCGGAATTCCATGCTGGCGGTGCGGCGTGGGCCCTGCTTTTCGAGTTCAGCCAAGCGGGCTTTCAGTTCTTCATAGGTTGGTTCAGCCATTTTGTTTCCTCGAATGGATGGGATAAATCCATGATAGGGATTGTGCGGGAATTCGTCGAGGGTTAATCGATAAACGCTTTCATGCAGAACACGCTGCCTCCGGATTTCTCGAACTCGGAGGTATCGACCACCACTGGGGTCAAGCTCTCCTGGGCAAGAATATGACCAAGGTTCTGGCTCAGGCGCGGAGTGATGAAGCGGCCGTTCACCACGATCCCGTTTCCCATGAACTGCAGGGCTTCGTCGCGGGTGAGTTCGTGGATTCGTTTCCAGCCGGCGCGAACCGTTCGTAGCGACTCAGGGGAAAACGCACCAGGATAGATCAATGCGGCATCGTCGTTGAGGGGGCAGAGAGAAGTATCGAGGTGGTAACAGTGGTCGTCGATCAGTTGCAAGGGGATCACGGGAAAACCCAACTTGTGCATGGCGACCGCAAACTTTTCCACGCCACCGCGGGTGGAGCGGAAGCCATAAGCCGCCCAGATGCGCGAGCGATCGGGATGCCAGAGCAGATCGCCTTGGCCTTCCAGGTATTCTCCCGTCAAATCGAGGTCAATGATCTTGTAGCCACGCTGGTGGAACCAGTCTACGAAAAACCTTACTTCTTTGTGGCGAGAGGCGTAATGCATGCGGCTGGGAACGATGAAATTCCCGATCCGGGCGTGGTATCCAACGAAAACCTGGTTGGCGGCAAAAACCATGTCGTCGAGATCACTGACAGCTTCGATGGTCTCAACATTTATTCCAGAGTCCTGGAGAGCGCTTCGCAGGGCTTCCCACTGTTGCTGGGCTTTGGCACGATCGATCGGCTGGCCCATATAGGGATTCTTGGGCTCGCGCACGTCGAAGAAGGCCGGCGGGCACATCAATGCGGTCTTGGGCATCACCTCTCATGATAGCGGCTCAGGGCTGCGGGTTCCAACGCCGAGGTCAGCGCATGATGGCAGCCGGGATGTCGTCACTGCCGACTACGGTTGGGCACTTCAGCTCGGGGACGCTGAAAGGCGGCGGCGCGCAGCCGCATGGATTGCGAGGTTCGACGTGAGCCAGCCGCGTCAGCCTTCGGTCATCAGCGTGCACACGCAATGCCCACTCAGCTCAGAACTGCACATGTAGGAGGTTCGCGTGCTTCACAAATGCGCAAATCCGGCTTGCTTCGTACCTTTCCGCCAGCTGAGCAAGGGGAAACTCTTCCTGGTGGAAACGGAGCCTCTCGTGGGGTCGGGAACGCGGCGGACCCCGTGGAAAGGACAGTTACGCCACATCGAGTACTACTGGCTCTGCGATCAGTGCGCCCTCGGGTTGACACTCTCGTACGAGAAGGAACGGGGTGTAGTCGTGGTTCCCTGCCCTGAAGTCGCAAAGAAGAGGCCGACCGCAACGACGACGCGAGAATTACCCAGCAACGAAATTAGCCGGACTGAACAGTCCGCGTAGGAAAGGGATCGCACAACCATGGACAGCCCAAGAATGCAGGAGTGCGCCATTTGCAGTGAGGAACGAGCAGCGGGGCAAGTGTGGTTCCTGGTTGCCGAACGACACTGGGAAGACACATTAAAGGTTCTGGGATGGCAAGACGAACTGGCGCGGCGACCAGGAATTTACGCTGCGTGCAGCACTGGGCACGTGGAGGAACTGGTGGTGCACTGGATGACGACGGGGAGTCTCGACTATCCATTCGCCACCGTAGGGAACAGGACCGAACGGCCCCGACGGCGACATGGCTCGTTTCTGCCGACAATTGAAGAACCCGACACCAGGGGCGCACGGCAGATCGGGGAACTGGCGGTCGACCGGGAGAGCGTGCAGCGGGCGCTCCGAGACGATCCAGGCTCTCTCCACGTGATCCTGGATGAACTGCTCAACGCGTTGGAGCGCGAGACCGCCGGGACCAAGGCACGGTTCGAGTCGGCCGATGCAATGTGCTACGGCTTTCCTCGACAGATATAAGCTCCCATCGCCGAGGCAACTGGGCAAAACGCCGTGAGACTTAAGCCTGGATGTTGTTCCAGCGGAGAACTCGGGAATAAGCTGCCTACTTGTTGTCTGGTCCCAGGGCATCCAAGGAATGCTTTGCCTCCTCCAGGGAGGGGTCAAGCTTCAGCGACTGCTTGTAGGCATCTCGGGCTTCAGGCAATTTGCCCGACTCCTGCAGCAGCACGGCAAGCTGCAAGTAGTGTTTACCTGACGGTTCGCTCTCGGCGTAGGACGTTGCGCGGTCGATCATGTCGGGACCTTGTTGAGGGTCGATGTGCAATGCCTGCCTATAACTTTCGCGCATCTTTGAGTACTCCTCGAGTTCGTCATAGATGGTCGCGAGGTTTGCGTAAGAGTGCACCTGGATGCTGCGTACGGCAACGTCTTTCCACTTGGGATATATGCTGACGTTCGAAGCCACCTGAATGGCGCTTTGATACTCCACGACCGCATCCTGCCAGCGTCCTACCTCGATCAGTACAGCGGCCAAGTGCATGTGTCTCATAGGGTCCCCGGGACTGAGGGCGGCGGCCTGCTCAAGACCGGGCAACGCCTCTTCGGCGCGACCAAGCGCTGCCAATGCCAAACCCAGCTTCTCCTCGGCGATTACGTTTTCCTTTGTAACCTGCACTGCGTGCAACCACAGATCGTAGTCGCTACGCCAATACCCGGTCTGTCGCCAGGTGAGGAATGACAAGACTGACAGGATGGTGATGGCGAAGGCGGCGCGCCATCGGAAATTGATGGCTGCGGCGTCAGCCACGTCTGCAACACCCCAAACTGCCATCACGAAAATCCCTATGAGCGGGATATAACCATAGCGGTCAGCCATCGCCTGGTCCCCGACCTGGACCAGCCCAATCACCGGCACCAAGGTGCCGAGGTACCACAGCCAGCCCGTCACCAGGTACCCGCGTCTCAGGCGCTGTTTCCACACCAGCGCACTCACCACCATCAGGAACAGCGCTGCCAGCCAGACTTTCCATGCCTCCAGGGAAGAACCGGGATGCGGATAAAATATCGTAAGCCGAGCGGGCCAGAACGCCTTGCAAACATACATGGCGTAGGCACAAATGGCATTTTCCAGGCGCGTGTCCAGCGGGAACTTGGCCACGGTCCGGAGCGCGGCGGTTTGTTGGGCGATGACAGTGATAACGGCGCTTCCCGCGCAAAACACTAAGAGAGGCAGCTTTTCCAGGACCAGCCGTGAAAAGGTGGCCTGGGATGCGGGGAATCGGGACGAGGCATTTTCAGTAGCGACAGCTTCTAATCGTTTCCTGCGGTTCTTGCGTGTTTGGGGGCGCAGTGGCGATGCCAGCCGGTTCCATCCCTGGCTTCTCTGCAGCGGCCAGAGGTCAAGCAATAGAAGCACGAAGGGGAGCGTGATTACCATGGGCTTGGCGGTGAGTCCCAGCGCGAAAAGCACAGCCACAACCAGATAACGTCTGATGTTGGGCAGCCGCGCGTACCAGCCGTATGCACCTAGCGCCAGCAGGAAAAGCAGCGTGCTCAACAGGTTCTTGCGCTCTGCTACCCAGGCAACGGATTCTACGTTGATGGGGTGGAGGGCGAAACACGCCGCTACCAGGAGGCTGCGTCCCGTCGCGCCGGTGACTCGTGCCAGCAATAGGAAGAGAAGGAGCACGTTGAGTACATGCAACAAGACGCTGCTGAGATGATGACCGGCTGGATTCAGTTCGTAGAGTTGACAATCCAGTGAGTGGGAAAGCCAGGTCAGCGGATGCCAATTCTCCGCCTCCGTAGTGGTCCAGGCCCAAGTGAAGGTTTTCCAGGTTAGTCCAGCCTGCACGTGAAGATTGTTTGAGACGTAGATCGGATCGTCATATTCGATAAAAGGGTGGTGCACAACCGGGCTGTAGACAGCCGCGGTGGCAACAGCGAGAAGCATGCAAGAGACAAGCGTCTGCTTGGCGGAGAGACTCAGACCGGAATTCCCCTCTTGGATTCGAGAACGCCAGTCAGTGTACATCCATTTCGCCTGCTCGTGATGCTGGGAAGCGATTCTCGCCGGGAGCCGGACGTCGTCTTGCGGATCATTGGTCGCGTCTAGCGGAGACTGGCCAGCGGGGAGACGGAATCACGCGTACCCGGATTTTTTCCAAGTGCGCCAGTCGCTGGTGACTGCTTGTTCCATATCCTTGGCAGCGGCGAAGAGCCAGTTTGATTTGAGGCTGCTGAGATGCCGGCGGACAAACTTTCTTGCATCTGTGGTGCCCAGGTGGATGTTGGCGGTTTCCCATCCCATGGCGGAAAGAAGCTGGAGCTCATCGCGGTTGGTGGGAAGCACGCTGAGTTCGATGCGCGAACAATGGGGCGACAAGCGGCGGACGATCCAGCGTCCGCGCAGCTGTACAAAGGGATCGGGACAACGGACGGCACGGTTGAGGATGGCGTGGTACAGGATCTCCGACGGTCCCTCCTCTCCCTTGGCCCAGTAAACCGAAGAAGGGACGAGAGCCTTGGCCTCGCGCGCGATTTTGGCGCCATGGCACTCCGCGATAGCAACCAGGCGAACGTGCCCAAGACTTCCCAGACCAGCGACGCGCCGGACGGTCCTGTAAGTGAGGCCGCGCTCCGGCATGAGATGCTCAAGGGCCTCCTGCGCGCTTGCGGGGACAGTACCCGCTATTCGGGGCAAGCTATCCATCTTTTGCCAAAAATGAACCGGATCGCGCAGTATCCCGGTCGCGAGTTCGCGCAACCAAGTGTTATTCTCTTCGAGCACGTAGGGTCGGCCGTGCTGGAGGAGAGATTCTTTGTAACCCTCGAGGATCGCCTCGCACGCTTCCTTGGCCTTTAACGTCAGGTGACCGGCTGTGATGGCGAACAGCGCGCTTGTCGCCAGCCGTACCAGGTCGACGGCATAGGGCAACACGGCCGCTTCATCGAAATCATTGATCCCCCATACCAGCCGTCCCTCAATGTCACGCCAGGTGCCAAAATTCTCTACGTGGAGATCGCCCACAGCGAGAACTCGGGGAGACTGTGCCAGTTCGGGACAGGCGTCGGGCCACACTTGCATCCAGCGATAGAAAGTGGCACGAAGAAACGGAAACACGGCTTCCGCCATGCGCTGGTGTTTCAGGCGAAGATCTGCTTTTACGATTGTGGTATGGTAGGCGAGCCATTCTTCGAAGCGCTGGGTTGCCTTGACAACATTCATTGCGGTCCGAATGGCACAATAGAACCGGCTCCGCGAAATGTCAACGCGGCAATAGCTGAGAACGCGCCTTAGGTGCGCGCTAGGGTTGGCACAACGGCGACGCGATCATACTTCTGGTCGAAGCTCGTTTTCTCGTTTTTCTCGACGGCCCGTTTTTTCAGGCTTTCGTCAATTTGCGAAATACGCCGCATTCGCATCGACAAATTGCTTCAACTCGGCCGGCAGATCGTCTACAGAATAGATCGAATCCGAGGTGCACACCGGGACGCAAGCGCCGCAGTCGATGCAGCCTGCCGGATCGACAAATAGCTGGGCCGCGGCTTCGAACCCCGATTCGTCCTTCTTGGGGTGAATGCAATCGGTCGGACAAACGTCGGCACACAACAGGTCTTTGATGCAGGTATCAGTAATTACGTATGCCATGGACTCGCTCCGAAAAGAGAATTAAAGGCATCTACAGAGTACGGCGCGGCAGAATCATTCTCTGTGATTCATGTGTCATGAGGATGTGTTCGAGGTCACAAACGAAGCATGGGCGCTTACAGATCTCAACGGAGGCGTACAGTGTTCTGTGTACAGGAGGAACTTATTTCAGCATGCGCCTCTTGACGGATTGCATGCACGACCATTCCGGCATCTGAGATCAAGCAAACTACCGGGGGGCTGTGGCTTCTTGTGTATTTCAGAATACGACATGATTTCGCACACTGCAGGCAACCTCGGACAGCGCAACATAGCTCTAGGTTTCGGGTTTCTATTTGTGTAAGACTGAAGTCGGAGATTTAAAATCGTACCCTACTTGTGGGGACGAAAATTCAGCAGGGCTGGAGAACACACGATGCGTAATCGAGGCATTCCTTTGCTGCTGTTCCGTTCGCTGTTCATCGCAGTTGTGATGCTGATGGCGCTGACCACCGCGTCGCCGGCGCAGATCGGCATTGGCATATCGGTCCATATTGGCCCGCCGGCACTTCCCGTGTACGAACAGCCACCTTGCCCCGCCGAGGGTTACATCTGGACGCCCGGTTACTGGGCTTACGGCCCTGACGGCTACTATTGGGTGCCGGGCACGTGGGTACTGGCACCGCAACCTGGCTTCCTGTGGACTCCGGGCTGGTGGGGTTGGGGCGGCTCCGCGTTTCTTTTCCACGTAGGCTACTGGGGACCGCATATCGGGTTCTACGGCGGTATTAACTACGGCTTCGGCTACTTCGGCAATGGCTTCGAGGGCGGACGCTGGGAAGGCGGACATTTCTTCTACAACCGTTCCGTCAACAACGTGAATGTCACCAACATTCATAACGTTTACAACACGACCGTGATCAACAACACCACAGTCAACCGGGTCAGCTATAACGGAGGCGAGGGTGGTCTGAACGCGCGTGCTACACCCGAAGAGGAAGCGGCGGCAAACGAGAGACACATAGGGCCTGTCGCGGCTCAAACCCAGCACGAGGAAGCGGCGCGCAATGACCCGCAACAACGGGCTTCGGTGAACCAGGGCAGACCGGCTGTTGCCGCTACCGCCAGACCGGGAGAATTCAAAGGCCCGGGAGCTGTGGCTGCCAAAGAAGCTGGAGCTCCATATCACGGCGGCGGAGCCGAAGCAGGGCGTCCGGAGAACAATGTTCCTCGCCCAGGAAATAGCGCGGAAGGTGGACGTCCCGCGAATAATGTTCCTCGTCCACCCGCACACGCTTCAGAGATTCAGCCACACGAACGGCCTGCTGCTCCGAATACCGGAAATGCCAAGCTGGACCAGAAATACCAGCAACAGCAGGACAAGCTGATCCAGAAGCAGAATCAGCAACACCAACAACTGCAACAGAAGCAGGAACAGGAACACCAGCGTCTGGCGCAAAAGAACGCAAGTGACGCCCAGAAACAGCAGGTGGAACAACGGCACCAACAACAGACAGCCAAGCTGGAACAAAAACACACCCAGCAGCAACAGAAGATGCAAAGCAAGCAGGGTGGAGGAGCGCCCAAAGAACGCAAATAGTTGAGCGCAAGTGAAAGATGTGGAGCTGAAGCGAGCGGTTCGGGTGTCCGGTTGCACACGGGAACCTGGACCGCTCGTTACTTTGAGAGTGATAGTTGGAACCTAGGCAGCGCGGCCAATCCACCACAGAATCTTGGCCACAATTCGCCATCCATTGGTCAAGACAGCTGTCGATTCATACTCCCGATTTTCCGGGACCAGAACCTCGGTGTGATCAAAGCGTTGCAGACGGGATACGATCAAACCCTGCTCCTTGTGCGCGGCCACGACGATCTGACCATAAAGCTTGAGACGATTGGTCTGCGAAGTGTCGACCACGATAATGTAGCCATCGTGAATCAGCGGCATCATGGAACGGCCATGCACTCGCAGACAACTGGTATGGGTTGGGTTGGGGCACCAATCGCTGGGCGCTGCCAACATCGATTCCGGACGGGCCTGATCGAGCGCTTCGACTGGATCTCCCCTTCCACCATGAGTGGCAACTACGACCGGCAGAACTGGAATTGCGACGAGGTTATCCGGCCGCTTGGATGAGCGATGGGCTCCAGCCTGGACCACCCTCAAGGTGGGGATACGGTCCTGGCGCAAGCGCGATCGAATCGCGGGCAGAACGCGCATGAGATCTTCGCTGTGTAGCCCGGCCCGACCCCAGAAATACCAGCATTCTGGATCTCCGGTAAGGTTACCCAGTTGAATGTAGACATTGGCCGGTGGTTCCTGAACTCCACGCTCCCAGCGGGATACCGCCATGGCGGAAGCGTTCATCTCCTCACCCAGCGCGGATTGGTTCATTTGGAGGCGGCGGCGAAGGGCCAGGATGCGTTTGGCCCACTCGACCTTCGGATCGCTTGTGTTGCTCATGGCGCGCCTGCTAGACTGAGTATAACGCGAATGTTATAACACTCGCGTTAGGCGGCACCCTGTCGCCAGTCTTCATGAAAGGTTGTCATGTACCGTGACAATTCTAGCACAGACTTGAATCCGAAAATGTCGCCGCAAGCGCTCTATCGCGGCCTCTATGTAAGAATTGCGCGGAAGCTCGGCGTTGATCCTTCCTACGTGAGTCGAGTCGCTCGTGGGGACCGGCGTTCAAGCGAAGTAGAAAACGCGTTGAGCCAGGCGCAGGACGAGATCAACCGGCGACTGGGTCGCGGCGCGTCCGCTGCCGGGAGCAAACCCGCTCCCTCAGGCGCGGCCAAGCGGCTCAAAGTCCTGCTGGAGCAAAATCGCGGGCGTCTTCGTAAGCAATGGTTGCTGCACAGCCAGGCTGATCCCGATTTGACGCGGGTCAAAATAGCTAATCAGAAACGAACCGCTCCCATCCTGCCCCTGATTGAAGAAACCATGAAGTTTATGCAATTGACGGTGAAGGACATGACCCGCACTCCGATGAAGGCAGCCGCACAACACGGGCGGCTGCGGCAGGTCCAGGGGTTCACCGCAATGGCGCTGGTGGAGGAATACAACCTCGTCCGGCGGTGCGTTTTCATGTTGGCGCAAGAACATTTGCAACACATGGACCCGCATCTGCTGATTCAAGATCTCACCCAATTCGGCGAAGCTCTCGATCTTCAAACCCAGCGCGCGCTGCGAGATTATCTGGGGGCGGCTTAGCAAGACGCCGACCCGCTAGTGCAGGCGATTCAATAAAGCTTGTGCCCTGCGGAACCAGGGCCGCTCGCGGCGACGCAGATATCCCGGCATGGTCGGCTTCTTATCAAGTATGCGCTGCGCCCATTCGCGGGCCTCGGCGGGGCGTTGCTGATCGGACAGGAAGCACGCGTAATTGTAGTAAGTCTCGGACGAAGTGGAGAGTTTCGTGACCTCGCGAAACAATGCCTCGGCTTTTGCCGGCTGACCTGTATTTGCGTAAGCATGGGCCAGGAGCGCAGCGGCGCGCTGAAAGTCGTATTTGGGATCCTCCGAGACGACGCGTTCAAGATCGGGTACCGCCGCGGCGAAATCACCCATGAATGTAGCCGCCATCCCTCGGCGGTAAAACGGATCCAGCGAGTCAGTGCGCGAGGAAATTGCCTTGTCGTAGCACTGGCGGGCACGGGCGTAGTTCCCTTCTTCGAGATACAGATCGGCTAATTCCTCATAATTTCCTGCGGAGGGATTGTCCAGAATGGCTGACTCAAGTTCGTGAATCCGCCTGCGCCGGGGAAACACTTTAAACGACTGACGCATCAAACCGGCATCGGGGATTACTTCGGCGGCGATGTAGATCAGGGCCCCGAGACCTCCGAAGAAAATAATGATCCAAAGCCAATAGCCGTCCGGGCGCCGGCGGATGAAGTGGACGATAGCCACCGCCTGCAGAATCAGCCCCCAGGGAAAGAATAAGAAAATTAGGGATCCCATGCTTTGATCGGACTATAGCATGGTGACGCGAGCGCATCATCATAGGGGAATTTCTCATGACTTCGAAACCGATTCCAGCTATCCTCTGGGGCGGATTGATTGCGGGCGTCCTGGATCTGATATACGCCGTTGCCTCCGTCACCCTGCGAGGCTATCCGGCAATCGTTCTGCCACAGGCAATCGCGAGCGGACTGTTCGGAATGAAGTCGTTCCAGGGAGGTCTTCCAACCGCGATCACTGGTATCGCGCTGGAGTTCCTGATCACCTTTGTGGCAACGGCGGTGTACTACGTTGCCAGCCGGAAACTGACATTTCTGATTCGACAAGCGGTTCTCTGGGGGGTTCTCTACGGCGTAGCCATCTACTTCTTTATGAATTTTATTGTGGTGCCACTCTCGGCCGCGCCAAAGTTCGATCACACGTGGGCGTCCCGGGCAGGCGATTTCGTGGTTCACATGTTGTTTATCGGGTTACCAATGGCGCTTTCGGTCCGCCGCTATTCAGCCCGCGAGTGCTAGAATCTTATGTGCTGAGACCTCCCATCCGCTTACTGGCCGCCGATATCGACGGCACCCTGCTGAACCCAGAATTTCACATCTCCGACGTGGATATGGCAGCGCTGCGCCGCGCTCACCAGGAGGGAGTCGAAGTCATATTGGTCACAGGGCGACGGCACATGTTTGCCCTGCCGATCGCCAAACAACTGGGGTTTGATCTTTGGCTGATCAGCTCGAACGGCGCCGTCACCCGGTCTCTTGCGGGAGAGACGTTTCATCGCGACATGCTTCCGGCCGAGACTTGCCGCAAACTCTGCACCACGATGCGGGAATTTCGCGGCAACATGGTGCTGACTTTCGACATTGAGAGTAAAGGCGCCGTGGTGCTCGAAGACATGCGCGAGTTGAACGAGAGCATTCAACGCTGGCTGGAGAAGAACCTGCAATATATTGAATTCGTCATTCCCCTGGAAAACTCTCTCACCAGCGATCCAGTTCAGGCTATGTTCTGCGGACGGATCGAGCGCATGCACCAGGCTCTCGCGGTCCTGGCTGCGAATGGTTTGGAGAAAGACATCACGGTGTTGCGGACCGAATATCCCGCGCGCGATCTTTCGATCGTCGATGTGCTGAACCAGGGCTGTTCCAAAGGCCACGCCCTGGAGCGATGGGCCAATTACCGCGGCATACCCCGCGAACAGGTCATGGCCATTGGTGACAACTATAACGACATTGAAATGCTTGCCTTCGCCGGACAGCCATTTATCATGGGGAATGCGTCGGAAGAGTTGCGCGGAAAGGGCTGGTCTGTGACCTTGCCCAATGACCAGAATGGGTTAGCCGCCGCGATCGAGCAAGTGCTGGGCGCGCGGGTGGGGGTTTAGCGGCTGCAAGTTTGCCCGGCGGAATCGTTCCGTTTTCGTATGAAGTTACCGGCTCAACTCGTTGTTGCCCTCGGCCTTCTGGGGACGACAGTGTTCGCGACCGGCGCGGATGTCGCCGTGTTAACCAACGGCTTTTCCATTCGTCACGAGCGGCGCGAGGTTGTCGGTTCGGTAACCCGTCTTTACCTGGGCGCCGACCGCGACGGGTATGTGGACGTTCCGACCAGTGAAATCGATCGCTTTGAAAAAGACCTG
>Ga0209415_10000866_pt1 | contig 57372 bp, 46 predicted proteins | sample PeaSoiSIISIP2007_FD_187696 | JGI IMG/M metagenome (GOLD analysis project Ga0209415, IMG submission 187696) | Peat soil microbial communities from Weissenstadt, Germany - SII-SIP-2007 (SPAdes) (version 2) | ecosystem: Environmental > Terrestrial > Soil > Wetlands > Peat | place: Germany... | reverse complement strand
GTCTTGCGCTGCTGGACTTTTTCGATTTCGCCCTGGAGGCGGGAGATGCGTTTGCGGACGAGCCGGCGATCGATTTCCAGTTGTTGTTCGCCGGGCCCGCGGGTGCCGATGCCGGCCGGCGCGCCGCCGGCGATGCGCTCCAGGTGTCCCCACATGCGCGTGAGCCGGGGATAGGTGTATTGCATCTGCGCCAGTTCGACCTGGAGCTTGGCTTCGTGGGTCTGGGCGCGGGTGGCGAAAATGTCGAGGATCAATTCCGAGCGGTCCAGGACCTTGATTCCCTCCATGGGCGGGCTGTTGGCTTCTTCGTTGATGATTTTTTCCAGCCCGCCGATCTGACCCGGCGAAAGATCGTTGTCGAAGATGACGACGTCGGCGTGTTCCTTGATGGCCAGGGCGGCAATCTCCTTGACCTTGCCGGAGCCGACATAGGTCCCGGCATCGACGCGTTGGCGGCGTTGGAGGATGGTTCCGACGACCCTGGCGCCGGCGGTTTTGGCCAGGGCGGCAAGCTCGCCGAGGGGATCGCGGGGATCGGCTGTGGATTTGGGCAAGATGACCCCGACCAGGATCGCCTGCTCCTGGCGCACGGAAAGCTCGGTGCGTTTCAGTTCGGACACGGAGGCATTGTAGTTGCGGATTGCCGATTGCCAACGGATTGCCTATTTCCTATTTCCTATTGCCTATTGGAGGAGCGGCGTCCGCACCCGCCTCTTCCTTCAATAGGAAATAGGCAATAGGCAATAGGCAATTCCACCCCGGCTGAATCGACTGGCGTTTAACGGGCACCGGGGCTACAATTTGGCCTCGTTTTTGGCTACGGTCACGACGTTTGCCACGGCAATAGCAACGGCGCATGTACCAGAATTCGCCGCTCATCTCGTCTTCCGGCAATGGCGCGGGCGTTTGCGCTCTCAACGCCAACGTTCTGGTTTTGAACCGGTTTTATCAGGCGATCCGGGTGATCAACGTGCGGCGGGCCTTTTCGCTGCTTTGCCGGCAGTTGGCGGAAGTCATCCACATCGAAACCGACCACGCCGGGCAGAGCCGGTGGCAGAATTTCAACTTCGACGACTGGCGGGAAATCAGCCAGCTCAAGGCTGAATTCGAGCCGGACGAATACGACTGGATTCACACCGTGCGGTTTCAGATCGCGGTGCCGCGGATCATCCGACTCCTGGCGTACGAAAAACTTCCGCGGCAGGAGGTGAAATTCAATCGGCGCAACATCTACGCGCGCGACGGCAACCGTTGCCAATACTGCGGCAAGCGGACGAGCACGACGGAGCTTTCGCTGGATCACGTGGTTCCCAAGAGCCAGGGGGGCCGGAGCACGTGGGAGAACGTCGTGTGCTGCTGCGTGAGATGCAACGTGAAGAAGGGCGGCCGCACGCCGGACCAGGCGCACATGCACCTGGTGACGCGCCCGCTGAAGCCGAAGCGCAGCCCGGTGATCAACATTCGCCTGGCCGATGCGCGGTATTCGAGCTGGAAACAGTTTTTGGATATGGCGTATTGGACGGTGGAGTTGAAGTGAGTTGGCGCGATCTAAGAATGATTCCTTAATACGCCATTGAACGATCGGCGATTTGGTCTGCCGGCCGTGGAGTCCACCAGCCTTGGACTATTCGTACACGTCGCGCCTGTGCCCGATATCGATGACAACTATACGGCGGGCAGAATGATCCACGCGATAAACCACGCGCCAATCGCCCACGCGAAAACGAAAGAGACCAAGGAACTCGCCGGTTAGTCGCTTGATATTGTTGTGACGATATGGATCTAATCGCAGTTGCTGAAAACAACGCTCGAGACGTTTGTGCAAGGAGGAATCCGCATTGTCGAAGTATCGGCCGGCCGGCGGCGAGAGCAGCACCTCGAACATTCAATATTTCCGCTTAAGCTTTTCCCATGGGATTAATTTACCCGCAGCTTCGGCGATCTCCGCCTGACGGATGCGCCGCCGCATGCGGATAATTCGCGGGTCCTTTTCCGAAGACGGAGCACCGTTCTTTTTCCCCAGGTAATCGATGAAATCCGCCGCCGATCGAAGTTGGCTCCTCGGAAGGCCGTCCACCTGCCGCTTGATCTTCCGCCGAAGTTCCACCGTGCTCATGCCACGACTCCTGATTTCTTATTGTATCAGCAACCCGGCTCTTTTCTACGCGGCGGCGAACGGAGATCGCAATCGGGCCGCCGCGCCGTTTCACCATCCCCCGTCCCCCGCGTCCGCCGCGCGCCAGAGATACCAGGAGGCGATGGTGCGATAGGGCCGCCATAGTTCGCCGAGCCTGGCGATTTGCTTGGCCTTCGGCCAATGCTTCAGGCGATAGGCGGATTTTATGGCGCGTTGCAATCCGAGATCGTCGAGCGGCAAAACGTCCGGGCGATTCAAGATGAAGATCAGGAACATCTCGGCCGTCCAACGGCCGATGCCTTTGACGGCCGTCAGGGCGTCGATCACTTCCTGATCGCTGAGTTGGGAAAGCCGGTGGTTGGGGATGGCGCCGCTCAAAAAGTGTTTGGAGAGATCGATCAGATATTCTTTTTTTTGACGGGACAGGCCGCAGCCTTTGAGTTGGGAGTCGGATCCATTGGTGAGCAGGTTCAGCACTAGCCGGGGCGTGGGGCGCTTGCGGGGGAAATGCTCCCTGAATCGTCCGAAGAGGACAGAGGCGACGGTGGCGGAAATCTGCTGGGAATAGATCGACTTGCACAACAGGACGAAATGATCGCGTCGCGGCCTGAGCGCGCAGGGTCCGACCGCGGCGATGACGTCGCGCAGGACGGGATCGCGTTGGAGATGCCGGCGGGCGCTGGACCAATCGTCGCGTTTCATGGGCGGATTATCGTAGGACGCAGAGGCCAAATTCGAATTTCGAGTTTCGAATTTCGAGTTTCGCCTGAGCGGACAATGGACAGGAGCGTAGGCGCGGCCTTACAATCCCCAGCATCTCTGACTTTATCCCGAAGGAGCAGGCATGCGTCCGCCGTTGAAATTGAGTGGAATCGATCAGGAGCACTTGCAGGAGTTATACAACGAGGCGGGCATCGCACGCGATGAATTGCCTTATTCGGCGGCGTTTGACGGGCTTTGCCAGGGGTTTCAGGACCGAACGTTCAAAAACGCCCATCCGGAGCAGGTTTTTTGCGCATTGCTGAAATACGTTCGAAGCGGCACGAATTCCGCGGGTGAACCAACGGCCGCGGTCGTTACCGAAGAACAGGTAAAGCTGCTCAAAGGGATGCTTCCACGGCACACCAAGGGTGGGAAACTGATTCCGTACAGCGATGAATTTGAGTCGGCGCAGCGGGAATTCAACAAATTGCAGGGGATGGAGTTGACGGCGGGCGATTTCTGGCGGGCGGTGATGCAGGCTCAAGGCCCAAAGCGTCGCCCTCCGAAGCGCGCCAAGGTCGCTGCCGCACCCGTTGAGGATGACGACGAGGATGGGGAATAGAACACAAGTCGTTGTTGTTAATAGTTTTATATTTGATTCGTGATCGCTCCTTCATCTGCTTGACATTATTGCCCTATCTCCCCTATAGATAAATGGGAATTCAGACGGTTCCTGCGAGGCTTTTTTTAGATGACATCGCTAACGTGGAAAGAGAAGCTGGGGGAGCGCGTTCCCGCCGATTGGGGGCAGGAAATCGACAGTTTCGAGGCGCAGATCGCCTTGCGAAAGCAGGGCAAGATCGAGGAGAAGGTTTTCGCCGAGACGCGGCTTCGCCGGGGGGCATACGGACAGCGCTACGACAACGGCCAGCGGCACGATGGGATCAAAACGCAAAGATTGCCGTACAGTTCGCTGACCAAGGGCCCGGAGACGTTTTGGGAAGCGCCGGGGATGCAGCGGATCAAAATTCCCTACGGCGGCGTGAATCCGGAGCAGATGATCGTCCTGGCAGAACTGGCGGAGGAATATTCCGATGCCATCTGCCATATCACCACCCGGCAGGACATTCAGTTGCATTTCGTCAATATTGAGGACACGCCGGATATTTTTCGCCGGTTGGCGGCGGTGGGGATCACCACGCGCGAGGCGTGCGGGAATTCCGTTCGGAACGTGACGGCCTGTCCGTTGGCGGGCGTGTGTAACACCGAGGCGTTTGACGTTACGCCGTATGCGAAAGCGCTGGCGTTTTATCTACTCGGCCATCGGGACATCCAGGATTTCGGGCGAAAATTCAAGATTGCGCTTTCCGGCTGCGAGGACGAGGCCTGCGCGCTGGTGTCGATGCACGATCTGGGCGGTATCGCGGCGACAAAAGTCGTGGATGGAAAGACGGTGCGGGGATTCAAAATATTCGTGGGCGGCGGGCTGGGGGCGGTTCCGCATCAGGCCAAGCTTCTGGATGAATTCGTCGCCGAAGAAGAGTTGCTGCCGCTGGCGCGGGCGATCGGCCGGGTGTTCGCGCGGCTGGGGGAAAAGAGAAACCGAAACCGGGCGCGGTTGAAGTTTCTGGTTCAGAAGCTGGGGATCGAAGAATTCCGTCGGCTGGTGCGGGAAGAGCAGCAGACGATGCCGGACGATCCGGCATGGCGAGAGCATTTTGACCGCATTCCCCGGTACGAGGAAAAACCGTCGCTGGCGGCGGTGCAACTCAACGGCGCTCGCCGTCCCGCCGGGTACGACCAATGGGCGGCAACGAACTTGTACCAGCAGCGTCAGGCGGGATATTACGTGGCGACGGTGACTTGTCCTCTGGGGGATCTGACCTCCGACCAGATGCGCGCTTTGGCCGAGATTTCGCGGCGTTATGCCGGTGGGAATGCGCGAACGACGGTCGAGCAGAACGTGGTGCTGCGTTGGGTTGGGCACGATCAGACGATCGCCTTGTACAAGGAGCTTTCCGCGATCGGGTTGGCCGAACCCGGAGCGGGAACGATTGTGGACGTGGTGGCCTGCCCCGGCACGGACACGTGCAAATTGGGGATTGCCTCGTCGCGCGGGTTGGCGGGCGAGCTGCGGCGCCGGCTGGCGGCGAAAAATGCCACGCTCGATCGCGCGATTCGGGGCCTTCGCATCAAAGTTTCCGGCTGCTTCAATTCCTGCGGGCAGCATCACGCCGCGGACATCGGGTTTTACGGCAACAGCCGGAACGTCAACGGGTACACCGTTCCGCATTTTCAGGTGATGCTGGGCGGCCAGTGGTCAAAAAACGCCGGGAGCTATGGGCTGGCGATGGGCTCGGTCCCGTCGCGGCGGGTCCCGGATTTGGTTGAACGCCTGACGGGCCGATATGTCGCCGAGCGAACGGGCGAGGAATCGTTCCAGACTTTTTGCCAGCGGATCGGCAAGCCGGCGCTCAAGGCCATCGTGAACGAATTCGCGGCGGTTCCACCGCACAAGGACGATCCCTCGTTCTACCACGATTGGGGCGATCCGCGCGAATTCACCATCGGCGACATGGGCGTCGGCGAATGCGCCGGGGAAATCGTGTCGTTGGCGCAGTTCGGGTTCACCCAAGCCGAGAGCGAAGCGTTCGAGGCGCAGCTTCTACTGGATGGCGGGCAATATCGTCAGGCGGATGAGAAGGCGTATCAGGCGATGGTCACGGCCGCCCGGACGCTGGTGCAGGAGCAATGGCTGGATGCGCCCAGCGAGCCGGCGGTGATCGTCGAGGAATTCCGCAAGCGGTTCGTCGAGCCGAAGATTTTCTGGGACACCTATCATCACGGCCAGTTCGCCAATTACCTTCTGGCTCGGCATGAAGGGGCGGATTCGCGATATACCAAAGAGACGGCGCACAAACTGGTGGAGGAGGCCAACCTGTTCATCGACGCGGCCTACAAATGCCATGCGAAGATACAACAGGCGAAAGCCGCCGGCGCGGTTCAAATCCCGGCGCCGCAATAGATCCATGGACGTTTACAAAATAGCGGTGAAGATTTTTGCCTCCGCGCCGGAGGGCGCTGGACTCGATCTCGTGCCGATCTTCCACCGTTGGATTCAGAATCAATCGGTGCAGGGGCATCGGCTGATCGACGTGGCGGACTATAGCCACGTCGCCGCCGGTCCCGGCACGGTGCTGGTCAGTTCCGAGGCGAATTTCTACATGGATCGAGGCGAGAACCGGCTGGGTCTTTTGTATTCGCGCAAACTGCCGCTGGAAGGAACGTTCCAGGATCGCCTGCGGGCGGTGATCGGCGAAACGATCAAAGCCGCGGCCAGGCTGGAACAGGAGCCGGAGATCGCGGGCAAGCTGAAATTCAATACCGATGAAATTCTAATCCGCCTGAACGACCGCCTGCGGGCGCCGCCGAACGACCAAACCGTCGCCGCGGCCAAAGGCGACGTGCAGGCGGTGGCCCGCCGGATTTTCGGCGACGCCGCGGTCGTTGAATCACGTTTCACACCGCAGACCGTGGTGGAGTTCAGGATTCGTTCGAAAGAGAAGCCGGCGTTGGAGACCTTGCTGAAAAAGATTTGACGCCGCCATCCACGACAGTTCACGGCCCCACGACGAAATCGCAATACTCATACGCCAGATTCCAACGCGGCCGCCGTGGGTCATACAGCACGATGAGCGCGGTGCCATCCGTTGCGGTTTGGTAGACCCAATTGGTCACACTGCATTTGCCCGTATATTCCAATCCCTCCGGAGTGGTAAACGCGTACGTCAGCAGGTAAGTCTTTCCGCCTCGCCCGGAGCGTTCGCGCCGCCCGGTGACGATCCCCAGAACGGGTTGGCCAATCCTGGCTATCCACCGCTCTCGAAGCGGCACTACCCACAGGAAATACACGAAGACCGACAGTATTCCATTCCAGAACAGCGCAATCCCCAGCATCCCGAGCGGCCCCGCTTCCTCCCAATCCGCCGGCCCCACAAACAGCACATGATCCCACAGCCCCGATGCCCGCCCATTATAACGATCCCCCGCGCGTGTCTGATTGTAAGTGCCCTGGCCAACCGACGCCCTTTCGTCGTAGCGCCGTCCGTCCAACATATAGTGGTAGTAAATATCGTACATTACCCCGCCTTTGCGGGTGGGCGTGCTCTGGATCCGATCCACGATCGCCGTCACCGGCGTCCCAAACCGCGAGACAAACAGATGTGCCGGCACTGAGAGCAAAAGAATAACCCCGACACACATATGCGGCAGAATGAACAGGCGCACAAATAGGAGTCCACATCCGCCCCTCGTTCGCCGCACAACGCGCGGCGCTGGCGGAATCCCCGCAATGCCCTCGTTCATATCACTGGGGCCCATTCCCAAAATGTTAGCCGCCGGCAATATTTTTGGAATTAGAATCTTGAACGCCATTTGCCTGTGCGTCCTGTGGATCAACTCGAAGCCAACGCCTTTTCCACCAGCCGGCGGGCCTCCGGCGGCAACGGCAGCTTCAGCGCCGCCGCGTGCGCGTGCTCGGACATCTTCTTCCACGTTCTCCGAAGAATGACGATCACCTTTTCCTCGTCGTGTTTCGGCGCGAAATCGGCGAAATAGTTCTCCAGAAATACCAGGCAGGCGACGTCCTCGAGCATCTGCATCTGCGGATCGGAATTCAATTTCTCCTTGCGCAAAAGCGAGCGGACAAGGGCGATGGTCCCGTCGTCGTACCCGGCTTGGCGGAGGATTTCGGCCGCGGTGTCGCCGTGGAAGGAATAGAGGCTGGTTCGCCACTTGTGATATCCCATGCGGGTCATCGGAAAGCTGGATCGGGGGATCGTCCAGCGGCGAATGTGCTGGGCGCGGGCGGCAAGTTGAAGGGCCTCATCCGCCTGCGGATAAAGGCGATTGAGCCAATCGGTCATGCGGCGGGAATACAAAACCTCCGCCGGCACGCCGCCGACGAGAGTGGGGTCCTGCGAGTTGGCGGCGTCGAATTGAGCGATCGCGGCGGTGAATCGGTCGCTTTGGGGCATTGGAGCAATTTTAGCAGAATAATCATTCCGTGGAGTGGCGCTGGCGGTGAATGCTGGAGACTGCATAAATGGCGGCCAGCGCGCCGCCGATGTATCCGCCGAGGTGAACGCCGTAGACGGCCATAAAACGATGGGGACGCCAGAGGTTCAGTTCGGCGATGTTCTGGAAGTCCGGACTGATCCAATTGAGAAGATAATCGCGTCCGGCCAGGCCGAATAACGCCGCGGTGATGGCGGTGATTGCCAGGATGATCGGCAGGCGGGCGAAGAGGCGGCCGTAGGGTAATTGCGGGCCGCTACGGGAGGGATTGTTGGTGATGAGCATGGCCGCGCCGACGATCAGGCCGGCCCACCAGGTCGCGGCGGCGCCGATGCGAAGGGCCTGGAGGCTCAGGGCGCCGGGGTCGGGCGGGGTTTGGGGGCCGAGGATGCCCGCCAGATCTTTGCCGTAATAGAAATACTCCCAGGAGATTCTGCAGGTGATCTGGTCGTTGACGATGCCGTACACAATCGCCACGGCGACGCAGAGGGCGAGGAAAACGTATTCGCGCCATCGCGTGGCCTGACGCCCTTTATTCACCAGGTCCATGATGGCCAGGGCGGCGAGGATGGCTAGGCAAACCGCGATCCGTAGCGGAGAATAGTTCATGCCGTCACGATGTGATCGCGGCGGCCGGTGACGTGTCGCATCGCGCCGCGGGCGTCGATGATCAACTTGGCGTGATCGGCGATCATTTGCCAGTCGTAGGCGGAGTGGTGCGTGGCGATGATCACGCAATCGTAGTCGCCGAGGGATTTGGCGGAGAATGGTTGGCTGCGCATGTTCAGGTCGTAATTTCGCATGCGATGGGTGGCGGGGACGTGGGGGTCGTTGTACTCCACGATCGCGCCGAGACGGGTGAGTTTTTCGATCAATTCGAAGCTGGGGCTTTCGCGGACGTCGTCGATGTCCGGTTTGTACGCCAGGCCGAGGATGAGGATTTTCGCACCCTTGACGGCCCTTGAGCGCTGGTTGAGGGCCAGGGCGGTGCGCTGGACGACGTAGTCGGGCATCTGGTGGTTGATTTCGCCGGCCAACTCGATGAACCGGGTGGGCATGCCGACTTCCTGGGCCTTCCAGGTGAGGTAAAACGGGTCGATCGGAATGCAATGTCCGCCCAGGCCGGGGCCGGGGTAGAACGGCTGGAATCCGAACGGTTTGCTGCTGGCGGCGGCGATCACTTGCCAGATGTCGATGTCCATCGCAGTCAGGACCATTTTCATTTCGTTGACCAGTGCGATGTTCACGGCCCGGTAAATGTTTTCCAGCAGCTTGGCCGCCTCGGCGATCTCGGCGGAGGCGACGGGGATGACTTCTCGAATGGCCTGTTGGTAGAGTGCGACGGCGACTTTGCCTGAAGTCTCGTCGATCCCGCCGACTAATTTCGGGATGGTTTGGGTATTGGCGTCCTTTCTGCCGGGGTCTTCGCGTTCTGGCGAGAAAGCGAGGAAGAAATCCGTTCCGCAGCGCAGTCCGCGCGATTCCAGCGCCGGCAACACGATCTGCCGGGTGGTGCCGGGATAGGTGGTCGATTCCAGCACCACAAGCTGCCCCGGCCGAAGCCTGCGGGCGATTTCGTCGGCGGTTTTCTGAACGTAGGAAAGGTCCGGCTCGCGATGACTGCCGAGCGGAGTGGGGACGCAAATGATAACGGCATCCGCTTCGGCCAGCCGCGAAAAATCCGCCGTGGCGTCGAATCGGCCGGCGATCTTCATGTCCCGGACGAGAGATTCACCCAGATGTTTGAGATAGTTCTCACCGCGCTTCAGGGCTTCGATCTTGGCCGGATCGACGTCGAATCCGATCACGTGGAACCCCGCCCGGTGAAACGCCGCCAGCAGCGGCAGGCCGACATATCCCAACCCGATGACGCCGACGCGGGCGGATTTGGAGGTGATTTTGTCGAGGAGTTCCATCGGAGGGGACAATATATCGCAAGACGCCCCGCGGACATACTCACTCTAACGGTTGAGTGGTGGCCGCCGGATGGCTTCCTTCCGGCGGCGCCCAGCTTGCCACATCGCGGAATTGGCCGCCTTGCTTTTGTTCGCGCCGGGGTCGGTCCGAACCATCGCCGGTGTAAAAGCTATAGGCAGGCTGGTCGATTCGGAAGAACAAACCGTCCTTCATACCGCATCGCGAGTAAACCAGCGGCCGATCTGAACCGTCCGGCAATCCGCCTTTGATCAGCGCGTAGCCCAGCATCTGCTTACCATCCCCCCAAGGATCGATCGGTACGCTGGGCAAGTAACCGTGCAAGTCATCCAGCGACTTCGGCCAGTCGCCGGTGTCGAAACGGTAAAGGTCGCATGCAAGCGACATCGCCGCCATATCGCGCTCGGCGTTGACGCGATTGCCGGTCTCGATGCAGCCATCAAGCGACGGCTTGTTAATGGTGTTAACCTTCGTTCCCTCGGCACGCAGGATTTCGTTCACCTCAGTTTTGGCATCCTGTTGCTTGAACAATTGCTCGATCAATTCGCGCGCGACGTCGCTCTGAAGGTCTTTGCTGTCGCCAGGATCTTTGGTCAAAACAACCTTGGACGTAATGATCTCGAACCGGTTACAAATTTGGGCTCGAATGCCAATACTAACCAGCAGGCAGATGAGCTTTTTCTCCGATCGATCCTCCAGTATGTCCGCCAGGTGCCACTGATCGCGGAGGGTTTCGATGGCAGCCGCATCGTCGCCCTGGAAGTGCTGAAAGAGTGCGGCATCGGCCAGTTCATTGCTCAGGTTGCGGCACTCATTCAAATAGGATTGATCTGGCAGCTTCAATAGGGGCCAGTTTGCCTGTTCGATCGAACGTGCCTGATGTGCCAGTGCGCGGGCTTCGGCGTTGGCGGCAAAGTCGATTTTTTCCATGCGCTGCCATTCGGCGGGATAGGGCGGATAGCTGGCGTAGTCCAAATTGGACGACGCCGGCGACATGATGTTGGCGGTGTCATTGATGCGGATCAACTTTGCCGCATGGAGATAGAGCTTGGCCGCGTCATCGCCAGGCTGGGTCGTTTGGGCTGCAGCGGATTGCTGCCAGATGGCCAAGATGCCAGCGATCAATAGCAGTCTGTACATTTTGAAAGCCTTTCTGGTGGGCTAGGAATTACCCACACTAAGGACGGAGTCCTCAGCACAATCTTTCAACGTCACAAGGGCGAAAGAAGGGAAGAGCACTAGGCGGTTCGCGGAGTTGCGGCGAGGACTTCGGCGTAAATTTCCAGCAGGCGGTCGGTCTTCTGTCCCCAGTCATAGAGATTTGCCTGCACGCGCTGGAGGCCAGCTTGGCCCATTTGGCGGCGGAGGCCGGGGTCGCGGGCCAGGCGAAGCATGGCATCGGCGAAGCCTTGGATGAAGCCGTCGCGAGTGGTTGGGGGAACGCGGATGCCGGTGGCATCGGTGACGTGGATGGCGGGGCCGCCCCAATCGGTGGCGATGACCGGCAGGCCGACGGCCATTGCTTCCAACAGCACGATTCCCCCGACTTCGCGCAGGCTGGGCATGACGAAGACATCAGATTGGCGAAGTTGGGCGGCGGCTTCGTCGGCGGTGACCCATCCGGCGAAATTGACGCGATCCTGAAGATTCAACCGCCGTGTCATTTCTTCGAGCATTTGGCGGCGTTCGCCGTCGCCGAGGAGGTCGAGAACGGCGCGCGGTTCCTGGCCCGCGACGATCTTGAAGGCGGGGATGAGAAACTGGATGCCTTTGACATCCGCGAGCCGGCCGAGATAGACGAAATGGATTTTATCGTCGTTTCGCGCGGGAAGATCGATCTTCCGGTTCCAGACGGCCAGATCGACGCCGGCATCGGGGATTTCGTATATTTTTCCGCGGACGCCCTTGGGCAGGGCATTGCGGGCGCGGTCGTTGGCGACGATGAGCGCGGCGGCGCGCTTCTTGCCGGGAATCAGGCGGTTGAGAAGATGCGAGAGGGCGCGGCCGACGATTTCAACGGCGGTAGCGACACGGGATTCCAGGTGCCGGAAGGCCGGCGGATAGGTCATCCCCCCCGCCAGCGGGCCGATCACCACGGGAACGCCGAGGTTGTACAGCAGGCTGACCTGCTTGGGTGAGACGGGGGTCATTTCATGCACGAGTTGGATGCCTTGTTCGGCGATGAGTTGGCGAACGATTTTGCGCTGAAAGAGTTGGTTGTAGAGATGGCGGGCGACGCCGAAGGTCTGGACGTCGATCTTGTCGGGGAATTTTGAGCCGATGTTCCAAAGCAGGCGGTCGATTTTTGTTTCCGGGGAGAAGTGAATGCGGTCGTGGTCGTTGGGGAAGCCGGCGAGGACTTCGGGGCGGGTGCGGGCGTGGACGACCAGGTGGATATCGACGCCGCGTTGGCGGAGATATTTGAAGAAGAGCCAGGGGAGGCTGGCCTCGCCGCCGTATTGGAGGGAGGCGTTCTGGGCGACCATGCAGATTTTCGGCGAAGCTGCCGACATGAACCGGCAACCTTAGCGGCGCGGTGGGGGAATGCCAAATTGGCAATGGACAATGGACAATGGACAATTGACAATCGCGGCAAAGTGGGCTCGGGCGTGTAGAATGTTCGCCCGATGGAACCGACGAAGATCGTCTCTGCGGCCCTTAAGCTGTGGGTTCTTTTGCTCTTGGGGGGCGCGTTGTATTTTTTGTGGAGGGAGCGAGCCGCGCCGCCGCTGGCGAGCGGCATCGAGGCGGCGCAGCAAATCAAGCAGACCGACGTGGAGGTGCGGATCGGAACGATCCGGAAGATGACGTTGCACCAGTACGTGGTGGGGTTCGGCAACGTGGAGCCGGCGCCGGCAACGACGGAGTTGGCGGCGGCGGAGGCGCGGGTGACGGTCGATTGGCCGGCGGTGGTCTCGGAGGTGCAGTGCGTCGAGGGACAACACGTGGACAAGGGGCAAACGCTGCTGGTCGCCAAGTCCGCGCGGCGGATTGGGGGAACATCGGACGCGGGCGAGGAGCCGGTGACGGCGCCGATCGGCGGGACGGTGGTGGCGATCAACGTTCATGCCGGCGAGGTTGCGCTGCCGACGGCGACCGCCGTTCAGATCGTGGACTTGGACCGGTTGGTCATGGCAACGTGGATTCCGGCGTGGCAGGCGGCGGTGATTTCCGCGGGCCAGCCGGCCCAGATCGAAATCCCCGCCGATCCGGCGAATGGGGCAGCCGTGAGATTTGATTCGAAAGTGGAGCGGGTGGACGGCGCGGCGGATGCCAAGACGAATCTTGTCAGCGTGGATATTGCAATTCCGCCGGGCCGGAGCGTGCGGCCGGGACAATTCGGGCGGGTGAGCATCATCGACAAGGAGCAACCGGATTGCTTGGTGGCGCCGGCGGACGCGATCGTGCGGGATGCGCTGGATCGGCCGTACATCGGGATCGTGAGCGACGACCGCAAGCAGGCGGTTTTGAAGCCGGTGCAAACGGGCCTGCGGGACGGGGATTGGGTGCAGGTGACGGCGGAGGGTTTGGTGCCGGATCAGACGATTGTTGTCAGCGGCGCGTATGGGTTGTTGTTCCGATCGGACATCAGAGTTTTGAATCCTTGAATTGCGAATCAAACGGGCATGGGCATATTTTGGCTGAATGAGAGAAAGGCCCTCACCCCAGCCCTCTCCCGGAGTACCGGGCGAGGGGGAAAAAAATCGAATTGCTGAGATGCGATCCACATTGCCACGATTTGCGCTTCGTCACGCGGTTTCGATCACGTTCATCGTTTTGGCGTTGTGCGGGGCGGGGGGATATGCCGCGTTGCACATGCCGTCGGCGCTGTTTCCGCAAACCGAGTTTCCGCGGGTCATCGTGATGGTGCAGAACGGCGTGATGCCGGCGGACGAGATGATGGCCAGCATCACCCGGCCGATCGAAGAAGCGATGAAGCAGATTCCCGGTTGCCAGTCGATCAAATCCTCGACGGGACGGGGCGTTGCCCAGATCGATCTGTTCTTCTCCTGGGACGCGGACATGCGGCAAAGCGAGCTGTACGCGCTGGGACGGCTGTCGCAGATTCGCCCGTCGTTACCGGCGACGGTTTCGACCGAAGTCTACCGGATGAATTTTTCGGTGTTTCCGATCATCGGGGTGAGCCTGACGGGATCGGGGGAAAGTTCAACGCAGGCCTGGGAACTGGCGCAATACCAGATCAAGCCGCAGCTTCTGCGGATTCCGGGGGTGGCGCGGGTGGACGTGGTGGGCGGGCAGCGTCCCGAATATTGCGCGTTTCTCGATCCGCTGCGCATGGCCGCCATGGGATTGGATTTCGCCCGGGTGACCGATGCGCTGGCGAAGAACAACGTGGTGATTCCAACGGGAATTCACCAGGAGGACCATAGCCTGTACCTCACGGTGGTGGATGGGCGGATGCACAATGCCGAGGAACTGGAGGGACTGATCCTCACAGCGGACGGAAGGCCGATTCGGCTGAAGGACATCGGGCGGGTCGAGCGCAGCTCCGAGCCGGTGATGGATGTCGTGACCGCCAACGGCACGGACGCGGTGCTGCTCAATATTTTCTCGCAGCCGGATGGGAGCACGCTGGACATCGCCGACCAATTGCACGGGCAACTGGATGAAATCCGTGCGGCGCTTCCGGCGGGGATGAAGCTGTCGCTGTTTTACGATCAGTCGTTGCTGGTGCGGGCGTCGGTCCACAACGTTTGGGATGCGATCATTTTCGGTCTTGTCCTGTCGGTGGCGATTTTGTACCTGTTTTTGTGGGATGCGGGGATGACGTTGGTGGCGACGGCGGTGATTCCGATCACCGTGCTGGTCACGATCGTGGGGATGAAGCTATTTGGACAAAGCTTCAACCTGATGACGCTGGGTGGAATCGCGGCGGCCATCGGGCTGGTGATCGACGATGCGATCGTGGTGGTCGAGGCGATCCACGTGAAAATGTCGGCGGGGCTTTCGCGCCAGGAGATCATCACCAGCGCGATCAGCGACATTCTCCCGCCGCTGGTCGGATCGACGTTGACGCCGGTGGTGGTTTTCATTCCGCTGGCGTTTTTGACCGGGATCGCCGGAGTGTTTTTCCGGGCGCTGGCGCTGACGATGGTCATCGGGCTGCTGGCATCGCTGGTGCTGGCGCTGACGATCACGCCGTCGCTGGCGGCGTGGTTCCTGCGACCGACCAAGCGCCAGCGCAAATACGAGGCCGTGGTGTTCCGAAGAGTGAACCTGATCTACGAATGGCTGGTCCGGCTGGCGCTGCGGCATCGGTGGTTCCTGATGGGGTTGTGCGTTCTGGTTTTCGCGGGGGCGTTCGTGCTGTACGGCCGGCTCAAGACGGATTTCCTTCCCCCAATGGACGAGGGCGGATTTGTCATCGATTACGTCGCGCCGCCGGGGACGAGCCTGATCGAAAGCGACCGGCAGATGCGGATCGCGGAGCGGATCCTTTCGTCGATTCCGGAAGTGGAAAGCTATTCCCGGCGGACGGGCACGGCACTGGGGGTTGCGATCGTCGAGCCGAATACGGGCGATTTTCTGGTGAAGTTGAAATCCGCGCGCGACCGCTCGACGGAGCAGGTCATCGCCGAGATGCGGGAAAAATTCCGCGAGGCGCTTCCGCGAATCGACTGGGAGTTCCCGGGAATCCTAACGGACCTGATCGGCGATCTGACGTGGACGGACGAGCCGATCGAAATCAAAATCTTTTCGACGGACCTCAACGTGCTGAAGCGCCAGGCCGCGGACATCGAGGAAAAGCTGGAGAACGTTCCGGGGATCGTGGACACGGCCAGCGGGTTGATCTACACGGGTCCGACGATCAGCCTGCGCGTGCGTCCGGCGGAGGCGCAGCATCTCGGGTTGACGGCGAGCAGCCTCGGCCAAGCCGTGAACGTCGCCATGCTCGGGCAGATTTCCTCGACCGTTTTGGAGGGGGATCGGATCGTGAACGTTCGCGTGAGGGCCGATCCGACGGCGATCGACCGGATCGACAAGATTCGGCGGCTGCCGGTGCGGGCCGCGGATGGGACGGTGGTTCGCCTGGACGCCGTCGCGGACGTGGTCATCGAGCCGGGTCAGTTGGAATTGGAGCGCGACAATCTGAGGCAGAACGTCGCGGTGACGGCGCGGTTGCAGGACCGCGATCTGGGCAGCGCCATGCGCGACGTTCAGCGGTTGATCGACGCCGATCCCAAGTTGCCGCACGACTTGATCGAATACGGCGGTTTGTACAAGGAGCAGCAGGAATCGTTCCGGAACCTGCTGGCGGTGCTAATCACGGCCCTGGCGCTGGTGTTCATCGTGGCGCTGGCGGAGTTCCGGTCGTTCTACGAGCCCATCGCGATCATTTTCGGGGCTGCGTTGTCGGCGTTCGGAATCATCCTGGCCGTCTTGGTCACGGGGACCACGGTAAATATCGTGACGCTGCTGGGCGCGATCATCGGGATGGGGATCGTTCACAAGAACGGTCTGCTGATGCTGGATGCGGTGAAGGACCTGCGCGAAAAGGGCGTGGAGTTGGAGGAGGCGATCGTGCAGGCCGGGGCGCGGCGGCTGCGCCCGGTGCTGATGACGTCGCTGGCGGCGGCGCTGGGGATGTTGCCGCTGGCGCTGGGCTTTGGGGCCGTGAACATGCTCAAGCCCCTGGCCGTCGCGGTGATCGGCGCGGTGTGCGTGTCGGTGCTGCTGTCGCTGATCGCCACGCCGCTGGCGTACGATCTGCTGTTGCGGCCGCGGCGGAAATAGGGAATGGGGATGTTCGGACTCACGGTCGGCGTGATTCGCACCATTCTTGCCACATTTGCCGATACGCCGCTTCGACGCCGGCCGTCCATCCGGCTCCGTCGCAAAGGGGCGAGGCCCGCATCCGCCGACGCAGCGAACCGCGCAGCTCGGCCAGGCGCGGCAAATCGTTTGCCAACTCCAGCGCGATCGCGGTGAACTGCTCGTCCGTCCGGGCGGCCAGGTCAGGCAGGCCGAGGTTTGTGGTCTGGCTGTAGCCCGCCCTCCCGGCGACGGTCTGGCCGATGAGCGTGACGACGGGCACGCCCATCCATAATGCGTCGAGGCTGGTGGTGTGTCCATTGTAGGGGACCGTGTCGAGCGCGATGTCGATCAAGCGATAGGAATCGAGATATTGCGCTCGCGAGCCGCGATCGATGAATCCGATGCGGTCGGGATGGACGCCCCACCGCCCAAGTCGCTCGACGAGAGCGGCGCGATGGCTGCCGCGCGGGGCCAGCAGGAGAATTCGAGAAGAGATCGCTTGCTTCAGCACTCCGGCCCATAGCTCCAGGACGCGGTCGTTGATCTTTCGGAAATTGTTGAGGCAGCCGAAGGTGATCCGCCCCGCGGCAACCGCCGGGGGCGGGCCGGGTTCGGGTGCATGGGCGACTTCCATCGCGGCGGGATCGTAGCACCAGAAGCTGTGGGGAAGCCGGACCGATCGTTCGGCGTAGGCGTCGTCGCCGACGCCGGGGGGATCGAGGTAGGGGTCGGTGAGACGATAGTCCATCGCGGCCAGGCCGGCGGTGCCGGGATAGCCGCCGAACGTCACCTGCACCGGCGCGGGCTTGCGGGCGAAAACCGCCAGGCGGCTTCCGCCCAGATGCAACGACAAATCGACCAGGATGTCGATCTTGTCAGCGCGGATTTGGGCGGCGAGCTTCTCATCCGGCCATGCGCCGATTTCGCGCCAGCCGTCGGCCAACGCGCGAAACTGCTGATTGAATCGATCGGGCGGGGAATCGTTGCTGTAGCAAAACAGTTGGAATTGCGCGCGGTCATGGCGCTGTAGCAGCGGAAGCACGTTTCGCCCGACGACGTGATCGCGGAAGTCGGCCGAGACGTAGCCGATGCGCAATCGGCGCTGCGTCGAGGGATCGTTGGCGTGTTTGCCCTCGGCGGTTTGCGAGGCGAATTGCCGCTCCCATTTCTTTAGTTCTTGCAGGATGCGGGCCGAGTCGTAGGCCGGATGGAACATGATCGTGAAGACTTTATTGGTGAGCGCGACGGAGTTGGATGGATCAAGCTCGGCGGCTTTGTCGAAGCTGGCCAGGGCGTCGTCGAGTTGGCCACATTCGAGGAGCACGTTTCCGAGGTTGTTGTAGGCTTTGGCTTCGGTGGGATGGATTTGAACGGCCTGGCGGCAAACGGCGAGGGCTTCGTCCATGTCGCCGTTTTCCCAATAGGCGTTGGCGAGACGATCGCGGGGATCCAAATCGCCGGGAGTGAGCTCGATGGCCTGCTGGAAGAGGGAGATGGCGTCGTTGAACCGGCCAAGGTGCTTCATGGTCGTTCCCAACTTCATCCGGGCATCGGCGGCAGCGCCGGGATTGGCGCGGGGACGGGCTAAATCAAGCTCGACGAGTTTTTTGTAGCTTTTGGCGGCTTCGGACCATTGGCCGAGCGCCGCCAAGGCGTCGCCGAGATTGCGGTGGGCCGGAGGATAGTCCGGCCGCATCGTCACGGCGCGGCGGGCAAATTCCAGCGCCTCGGAGAATTTCCCGGTCATAACCAGGCTGGCGGCCAGATTGTTGTGCGACAGAAAATGATCCGGCTGCATGGCCAGAACCCGGCGGTAATGGGAAATGGCCTCATCGGCCTGACCAGTGGCGAGCAAGGTATTGCCGAGGTTGTTCAGGGCATCGACGTGGTTGGGATCGATCTGGAGGACACGGCGAAAGGATTTGGCCGCCTCGTCGCACCTTGAGCTATTGGCCAGGGCGTTGCCGAGTTTGAAATGTGCGTCGACAAACCCGGGCCGCAGTTCGACGGTCCGGGTGTAAGCGGCGATGGCCTGGTCGAGTTTCCCGGCCGCCGCGAGCGTGTTGCCCAGATTGTACAGCGATTCGGCGTTTTGGACCGGCATTTTGCCCCGGCATGTGGAATGTGAAAAGAGCGGGCGAAGGGAGTTGAACCCTCAACATTCGGCTTGGAAAGCCGACACTCTGCCAATTGAGTTACGCCCGCGAAACTCTGACCGAAGAATACTACAAAATCGCCGGTAAACCAAGGGATACGGCGGACCCGGCCAGTGGAATTAATGAGCCGACGCGGTTGACGCTGTTTGGTTGCGCGAATACTCTCGGCGGTTGGATGCTCAAACGTACGCCGTTGCACGAATTTCACGTCGCCTGCGGGGCCAAGCTGGTCGATTTCGCGGGGTGGGAAATGCCGATCCTTTACCGCGGGATCGTCGAGGAGCACTTGCAGACGCGAGTCAGCGGCTCGCTGTTCGACGTTTCGCACATGGGAAGAATCCATCTGACCGGCGCGGGGGCGGTGGCGCTGCTGGACAAGGTGCTGACGCGAAACGTTTCGCAGCAGCGGGTTGGGCAGAGCCGGTATTCCCTGGTCTGCAATCCGGCCGGCGGCGTGCTGGACGACGTGATCGTGAGCAAACACCCGAAACATTGGCTGATCGTTTGTAATGCTTCGAATCGGGAAAAGATCGTCAGGCATGTCACAAGCGTGCGGGATGCCGATGGATTTGACGCGGAGATATCGGATCAGACGGAATCGACGGCGATGGTGGCGCTTCAGGGTCCGGCCGTGGTCGAGTTGATCTCCGAAGCGCTGGACGTGGACGTGAAGTCGATCAAGCGATACGGGTTCGAGAGCGGTACGTACATGTTGAGCCGGTTTACGCTCTTCCGCAGCGGATATACCGGGGAGGACGGGGTGGAGATCATCGTTTCCAATGGGACGGCGCAGAACATGGTGAAGTCCATGTCGGGGGAGATGAGCAAGCCGGATTCGCCGATCAAGCCCGCGGGCCTGGGAGCGCGGGACACGCTGCGGCTGGAGGCAGGGATGCCGCTCTACGGCCACGAATTGACCGAGGGAATCGATCCGATCTCGGCCGGCTTGAGTTGGGCGGTCGATCTGGGTAAGCCGTTCATCGGCGTCGAGCCGCTGCGCGTCATTGCCCAAGCCGGCCCGGCCAAAAAACTGGTCGGATTGGAATTGGAAGGCCCGCGGATCGCAAGACAAGGATCGCCCGTGAAATCGGGCGCGACACTCGTGGGCGAAGTGACGAGCGGCACGTTTTCCCCGACGCTGAAGCGCTGCATCGCGATGGCCTACGTGGATGCCGGCCGATCGGCGACGGGCCAGGCGTTGGAGGTCGAGCTTCGCGGATCAACCGCCCAGGCGAGGATTATTCCGCTGCCGTTTTATAAACGAGCCAAATGAGGATGAACTATGCCCGTTCCCAAAGACCGAAAATATCTTGAAACTCACGAATGGCATCAACTCGCGGGGGAGGTAGTGACCATCGGCATCACGCAGATCGCGGCGGATGAATTGACGGACATCACCTACGTCAAGTTGCCCGCCGTCGGGGCGAAGGTCGCGGCCAACGCCGCCTGGGGCGAGATCGAATCGGTCAAAGCGACCAGCGATCTTTACAGCGGCGTCGGCGGAACCGTGACGGCGGTCAATTCGGAGTTGAATGCCAATCCGGGGCTGGTGAATTCCGATCCCTTCGGCAAGGGGTGGATGATCAAGGTGAAAGTGGCCGATGCCGGCCAACTCGCTAAACTTCTCTCGGCCGAGGAATATCTGAAAAAGACCGGCCACTAGATCATGCAGGAAAATCTGGCTTCCACGGATGAGTTTGCACATCGGCACATCGGCCCCAGCGAGGCCGATCTGCGGGAGATGCTGGATACGCTGGGGCTTTCCTCGCTGGAGGAATTGATCGATCAAACGGTTCCGGAATCGATCCGGTTTCGCCAACCGCTGGGAATCGGCGAGCCGCGCGGGGAATTTGAGTTGTTGGAGGAGTTGCGGAGCATTGCGGCGAAGAATTCGGTTCTGCGAAGCTGCATCGGCATGGGGTATTCCGACACGATCACGCCGCCGGTGATTCAGCGTAACATCCTGGAGAATCCCGGCTGGTACACGCAGTACACGCCGTACCAGGCGGAGATCGCGCAGGGCCGGCTGGAGGCGCTGCTGAATTTTCAGACGATGGTGAGCGATCTGACCGCCCTGCCGGTGGCGAACGCATCGCTCTTGGATGAGGCGACGGCGGCGGCCGAGGCAATGGTGATGTGCTGGCGGATCAAGGAAAATAACGATGGATCATTCTTTGTCGCGGAGGATTGCCATCCTCGGACGATCGCCGTGGTGAAATCCCGCGCCAAGGCGATCGGCATGAAATGCGTCGTTGGGGCGGCGCAGAAAGCGGATTTGTCGGGCGGCCAGTTCTGCGGGATTCTGTTGCAATATCCGGCGACTGACGGCGCGGTGGTGGATTATTCGGCCGTGATTCAGGCGGCGCACGCCAATGGGGCGCTGGCGGTGATGGCGGCGGACATCCTGGCGCTGACGTTGCTGAAAGCCCCGGGGGAATTCGACGCGGACATTGCGGTCGGTTCGACGCAGCGGTTTGGGGTGCCGATGGGATTCGGAGGTCCGCACGCGGCGTATCTGGCGACGCGGACGCAGTTCGTCCGCAAGATGCCGGGGAGAATCGTCGGAATCTCGAAGGATTCGGCCGGGCAGCCGGCGCTGCGGCTGGCGATCCAGACCCGCGAGCAGCACATTCGCCGCGATAAGGCGACCAGCAATATCTGCACGGCCCAGGTGCTGCTGGCGGTGATGGCCGGAATGTATGCGGTGTATCACGGCCCGGATGGACTGCGCCGGATCGCCCAGCGCGTTCATGGATTGACCACCGCGCTGGCGTTGGGATTGCGCCGGCTGGGACATTCGGTGCCGGATGGGCCCGTGTTCGACACGCTTCGCGTCGGCGTCAACGGGTTGCCCACGGACTCCGTGCTCTCCGCGGCGAAAAACGCGGGATACAACCTCCGCGACTTCGGCGACGGCACCATCGGAATTTCATTGGATGAAACGACCACCCGGTTGGACGTGCAGGCGATCGTGGAATCATTTGCCGGCGGATCGACGCTGCGCGTGAACGTCGATCAGTTGGCCGGCGAGGGCGCCGAATTTCCGGCAAATCTGGCAAGGCAAAGTCCGTTCTTGACGCATCCGGTTTTCCATCGGCACCGGAGCGAAACGGAAATGCTGCGGTACATCTTCCGGCTCATGAGCCGGGATTTGTCCCTGGCGCAGTCGATGATCCCGCTGGGCTCGTGCACGATGAAGCTGAACGCGACCAGCGAAATGCTGCCGGTAACCTGGCCGGAATTTGCCCGGATGCATCCGTTTGCCCCGGCGGACCAGACGCGCGGGTATGGCGAGTTGTTCGGCAAATTGGAGCAGTGGCTGGCGAAGATCACCGGGTTTCCCGCGGTCTCGCTGCAACCCAACGCCGGGTCGCAGGGGGAATACACGGGGCTTTTGGTGATCCGGGCGTATCAGGAAGATCGCGGCCAGGGCGGGAGAACAGTCTGTTTGATTCCGGTGTCGGCGCACGGCACGAATCCAGCCAGCGCGGTGGCGGCGGGAATGCGCGTCGTGCCGGTCGCCTGCGACGAGCTGGGGAACGTCGACGTCGCGGATTTGAAAGCCAAGGCCGAGCAGCATCGCCAGGAACTGGGGGCGCTGATGTTGACGTATCCATCGACGCACGGCGTGTTCGAGGAGGCGGTGTCGGACATTTGCCGGATCGTCCACGATAACGGGGGACAGGTCTATATGGACGGCGCAAACATGAACGCATTGGTGGGCCTGTGCCGGCCGGCGGACATGGGGGCGGACGTTTGCCACCTGAATCTGCACAAGACGTTTTGCGTTCCGCACGGGGGCGGAGGTCCGGGGATGGGTCCGATCGCGGCGGCGGCGCACCTGGCCACGTTTTTGCCCGGCAAGGGCGAGCGCTCCATCGGGCCCGTATCGGCGGCGCCGTACGGCAGCGCAGGCATCCTGGCCATTTCCTACGTCTACATCGCCCTCATGGGTGATGCGGGGCTGAAGCGGGCGACCGAGTTCGCCATCCTCAACGCCAATTACATGGCCAAACGGCTCGAATCCCATTATCCCGTGGTCTTCAAGGGCAAGAACGGAAAATGCGCCCACGAGTTCATCATCGACTGCAAGCATTTCGAGGCAACGAGCGGCGTGAAAGTTGAAGATATCGCCAAGCGATTGATGGATTACGGCTTCCACGCGCCCACGATGTCCTGGCCGGAGGTGGGAACGCTCATGATCGAGCCGACGGAAAGCGAATCGAAGGCGGAGTTGGACCGGTTTTGCGATGCGATGATCGCCATACGCGGTGAAATCCGCGAAATCGAGGAGGGGAAGGCGAGCCGGGACGACAACGTGCTGAAGTACGCCCCGCACACGGCGGCGGCGATCGCGTCGGAGGACTGGCGGCATCCGTATTCGCGCCAGCAGGCGGTATTTCCAACGGCAGGACTGCGGCAATTCAAATTCTGGCCGGCCGTCGGACGCATCGACAATCCCTACGGCGACCGCAACCTGGCATGCGCCTGTGTCCCGACGAGCGAATATGGCCAATGATTCCCCGCAACGCAGCCGCATCGTGGTGATCGTGTTGGTCGGGATCATGATCGTGGGGTCGGTGCTATTGACCTGGGCGATGCACGTGCCGACCGCCCGGCATCTGCGCGATCTCGATTCGACCGATCCGAACGTAGTGAGTTATTCCCTGGTGATTTTGAAGGACCGCCGCGATCCGGCAGGCATCGCCAAAGCCGAGGCCCTTCTGACCGGCGGCGACGCGCAAATCCGCATGAACGCCGCGAGATATCTGGGCGCGATGGGTAAGCCCCAGGCCGTGCCGTATCTGATCCAAGCCCTGTCGGTGGCCGACACGGATCAGGCCATCGAAATACTGGATGAGCTGACGCATCTGACAGGCAAACCCTTCGGCAACGACGTCAAGGCATGGACGGATTGGTGGAGCGAAAGCCAAGCGAGTACAACGCGCTGAGGCGTCCCGCTGCCGCACCACGAAGATTTATTCCTGATCTTCCCGAAGAGCAGGCATGCCCTCGCGCCGAGACTGGTCTGGTCCGGGCCGAGGACAGACTGGCTGACTCTTGACCGAATTCGGAGGCCCCGAAATGTATGCCGTCAGAATAAAAGGCTCGGGACATGCTCTGGGGAGAATTGCGGCAGCAATCGTCGCATTCTTCGATGTCCCCGCACCAAAGAACGGTTGTTCCGCACTGGAGGCGATGTACAATCATAGGGAACCCATGATCAAGATCGTGGGCCGAAGTCCAAAAGGGAAATCCTAGGTCACAGCGGGAGGGTTCATGCGAAATCCCTTGTGCATTTTCTTGAGTGTGTTGCTGGTGTTCATCGCCTGCCCACTTTCACGCGGCGCCGTGGCGGTGGGGGATAAACCAACTCTGCATTTCACAGCGCTGGACGGCTCCGAGGTTGATTTGGCCAAGCTCAAGGGCAAGATCGTGGTCGTCGACTTCTGGGATCTCAACGTCGATGCGGCCCGCTCCATGGAAAAGCGGCTTGTCGAGTTGGCCAAGGAACATGCGGACGACGGCGTCGTGTTCATTGGAATTTGCTGCGAGCGCGATCTGCCGCAAGCCACGAAGTTCATGCAGGACGCCGGCATAACCTGGCCGGAATACTGGGACGGCAAGGGGTGGGCGTCTCGCATTTGCGATGAATGGGACCACAAGCATTTCGGGCCGGTGTTGATCGGTCCCGACGGCAGCGTTCTATGGGCGGGGTGGTATCAGCAATTGGATAAGCAACTCACCCAGGCGCTGGTTGCCACGCCGCCAACGATCGTCGATCCCGATGTCCTGTCCAAGGCAAATGCCTCGCTGGACACGGTTGACAAGGCCCTTGGAGACGGGGACACCAAGGCGGCGCTCCAGGCCTTCGCGGCCATTCCCGACGACGCATCAAAGAACAAAGTATTCGCCAAGCGCATGGCGGACATCAAGCCCAAACTGTTGGAGGCCATCCCGCCGCTGCTGGCGCCGGCGGACGATCTCATCAAACAGCACCACAACCTCGAGGCCCTCAACACGCTCCGGGACCTGTTCAAAACGTTCAAAGGCACGCTGGCCGAAAGCGACATCGAGAAGCGCGTGTCGGATTTGCAGGCGGATCCCCAAACCAAGGCTCAATCCAAACAGGCCGAAAGCGAGGCGGGGGGCGACGCCGCCATCGCTGCGGCGCGGAAACTTCGCGACGATCAGAAAGTCGGTGCCGCCTATCAGCGATTGAAGGACATCCTGACCGATTTCCCCGGCACCGCCGCCGCCGGCACCGCCGCGGAAATGATCAAGGCTTACGAGCAGGACCCGAAGCTCATGGAGCAGGTCAAAGAGCAGACTGCCGATGATGAATGCACCAAGCTCCTGGGCATCGCCCGCGCCTATGCAGCCGCCGGCAACAACGATCAGGCCCGGGCGAAATTTCAGCAGATCATCGACCAATACCCCGCAACCAAACAGGCGGACGCCGCGAGACAGGAATTGGAGGAATTGAAATAGGAGGGGCGCGCATACCAATTCCTGCCGAAATGGTGACGGTATTGGTCTGACTCTCAATAGCCCGAATTCCTCACGGCATGATCCGCGCATCCGGATATTGCCCGGCCAGGCGCGACCTCAGTTGCTCTGCCTGTCCGAACGACGGCACGTCGGCGGTGCGGACGATCGTCAAGCCCTTGTCGGTTGTTTTCAGCGGAACAGACCCCGCGGCGGCGACGGCGCCGGCGGCTTTGTCGATGTCCGACACCTGAGAATACGCCCCGACCTGAACGTAAAATCCGCGGATGCCCTGGTGCGCGCGGGCGCCGGCGCAATAGGCGCTCTTGGGATAGTCCTGCTGCAATAACAGGAACGAGCGGTCGGCGTCCTCGAATCGGCCGAGGCGCTGCTGGCCGATGCCGATGTGATAGAGGATCAGGTCTTTCGGTTGGGGGTCCTGGGATTGGGCGTAGGCGATTTCCAGTTCGCGAACGGCGGCGGAATAATCCTCCTGGTAATAGCAGACGTTGCCGAGTTGGGCATGCAGGCGTGCGGCGAGGATCGGGCGGGGATCGCAACTCAATCCACGGGCGTAGGAATCACGGGCCATGGCCAGATCGCGCGCGGCGGCGGCGTTGTCGGCCTTGGGGCGCTGCTCGATGGCGTACCCGCGGAGATAGTGCGCTTCGGCCAGGGCGGGCGAATCGTTGCTGCCGAGCACGGCATCGGCATCGCGGATGGCCTGGCCGTATTGCCCGGCGTCGAGGGCGTGTTTTCCGGCGTCGAGCTGCTGGCGCGATTGCGCATTGCCGGTGCAGGCGGCGAGGAGGAGAAGAGAGAAAATTCGAAATTCGAAATTCGAAATTCGAATCAAATTCAAAACTCGAATGATGAAACGAATTACTGTTTCGACTCTTGTCATTCGAATTTGATTCGAGTTTCGAGTTTCGAATTTCGAGTTTTCATTTTTCCTTCGCATCCTTGCCTCCGTCAGCTATATTATTTCCATGCTTTTCGAGCCGCTGCTGGACCATGCCGTTCGGACTCCGCGCGACGTCGCGGTATGCGACGAGAGCGGGTCGCACACGTTCGAGCAGTTGGCGGCGTCGGCCGCGGGCATGGCAGTGCACCTGGCCCAGACGACGCAGCGCCCCAGCGTCGGCCTGATGCTTCCCGCCGGCGCGGGATTTGTCGCGAGTTTCTACGGAACGCTGCTGGCTGGCAAGAGCGTGGTGCCGATCAATTTTCTGCTCAGCGAGCGCGAGGTCGCCCACGTGATCGCCGACGGCGGGATCGACACGATCGTCACCATTCCGCAACTCAAGGGGAAAATCAAGGACGGCGGGATGAAAGTGGCGGATTTGGCGGAACTTACCCGGCGTCCGGCCGGGGCGACGCCGGGGGAGTTGCTGGCGGCGATCCAAAAGCGGTTGCCCGCGCCCAAGGGCGACGACATGGCCGTGCTGATGTACACCAGCGGAACCAGCGGGCTGCCCAAGGGGGTGGAGTTGACCTTCGGCAACCTCCAGAGCGACGTGGATGCCTGCATCGAACATGCGCAGTTGCGACAAAAGCACAAATTTCTCGGCGTGATCCCGCTGTTTCATTCCTTCGGGATGACCGCGATGATGCTGGCGCCGATCCAGCTTGGTTCGACGGTGATTTACATGGCCCGGTTCAGCCCGGCGGGCGCGGTGAACGCCGTGCGCGAGCATGGGGTGTCGCTGATGTTCGCGGTTCCGAGCATGCTGGCGACGATAGCGCATTTGAAGAGCGCGGCCGCCGAAGATTTCAAGACGATCTACGCGATGATCACTGGCGCCGAGCCGTGCCCGGCGCGGTTGCGGGAGATTTTTCAGGAGCGGTTCGGCCTGACGTTGCTCGAGGGCTATGGCCTGACGGAGACCAGCCCGGTGGTGTCGCTGAACATGCCGTGGGCGAACCGGCCCGGCAGCGCCGGCAAGCCGGTGCCGGGAGCGGAAATAAAGATCGCGGATGAATCGGGCAATTCCCTGCCGCCGGGACAAAGCGGCGAGGTCTGGCTGCGCGGTCCCATGGTCATGAAGCGATATCACAATCTTCCCAGCGAAACCGAAGCGGCGCTGACGGCCGACGGATTTTTCAAAACCGGAGACCTGGGAACGCTCGATGCCGACGGCTTCCTTTACATCACGGGACGAAAGAAGGATTTGATCATCGTGGCCGGGGAAAAGGTCGCTCCGCGCGAGGTGGAGGAGATCCTGGTGTCTCACACGGGCGTGGCCGAAGCCGCCGTGGTGGGCAAGAAAGACGCCGGCCGCGGCGAGATGGTGGTGGCGTTCGTGATTCGCCGCCCCGGCGAGGAGGCCTCGGCCGACGCGTTGCGGGATTTATGTCGGGATCAGGGCTTGGCCCAGTGGAAGATTCCGCGTGAATTTTATTTTCCGCCGGATTTGCCGCGTTCGCCCACCGGCAAAGTGCTGAAGCGCGTGCTGGCGGAGCAGGTGAATCGGGCAATATAGCGGTCCTGTCCTGACCCTCTGCGCGCAGAAGTTCAAATCTGACTACCGCGCATTGCGCAAGCCGAATTCGGAATTGCGGGCGAATCCTCCCTCGCTCTCGCGGTGCTCGTTCCCGCGACGAAAATGGGACAATGGTCGGATCGCCGGACGCCTTCAATCCCGAAAGCAAGAGAATGATCCCTTCGTCCAGCCGTGATTTTCAAAGGGCCGCATTGCAGCGCTTAACCACGGCGGAGTTTCTCTTTAAGAATGGCTATAATCTTGATGCGATGTATTTGGCGGGATATGCTATAGAATGTACTTTGAAGGCGCTGCTCTTGGAGATTACGCCGCAAGCGGATCGAGCGCAGCAGCTCAGGCGGATCAGTTCCGGCGCGAAAATGCACAGGCCGGAAATTCTTGGCAAGTATTTGAAGGATTTTGAGAAGCCGATCCCCCCGGAACTTGTCAAAAAATTCCGGCGATTCGCTTGGTCAACGGACCTGCGGTATCAAACGGGACGAACCAAATCAGCCGAGACGGGTGGCTTTCTGAAAGCAGCCAAAGAAACCTGCGAATGGGTGAAAGGACAATTGGCGTGAGCCAGCAGACCGCTAATCCCTGGAAGAAGAAGACCGCCGAGACCAGGAAGGTGGAGGAAATTCTCCGCAAAGAGTTTCCCCATACTGATGCGTACCGCTACAATTCCGCATCCATTCGTGTGCGCGTTGTCGATAAGCGTTTTGAAGGCAAGACGACCGAGCAACGCGATGCGATGGTCGAGCCCCTATTGGAGAAGTTGCCTCAGAATACGCAGGCGGACATCATTAATCTGCTTACGCTAACTCCGGGCGAACAGGCGGCCTCCTCCATTGCAAACTTGGAGTTCGACGATCCAAGTCCGTCCAGGCTTTGATTCCCCCGCAGGGGAAGTGAAACCACTTCTTTCCTCCGCCGCCTTAGCTTTCCCCAACAGCTTGGCGCTGTATGCCACCGACGTTCGACACCTCCGCATAGGCGCCGCCATTTGACGCGCTTCATCGTGCCCCATAACTTCGCCAAGCGATGAAGCGCCGATCTAAAATTCGTTTGATCCTTTCGCTCGTTTGGGCCATTGCCGTTCTAGCCGATGCCGGGTTGGCGTTTGCGGCCAATTCGGGGCAAGTGATTGTTCTTGACGGCGTCGCGCCGGGGAAATTGTTCGAAGGTGTCGGGGCCATCAGCGGCGGCGGGGCAACCTCGGTGCTCCTCAAGGACTACCTCGAGCCGCAGCGAAGCCAGATTCTCGACGTGCTGTTCAAGCCCAATTTCGCGGCCTCGATGCAGGCGCTTTACGTCGAGGTCGGCGGCGACGGGAATTCAACTCAAGGTTCCGAGCCGACCCATATGCGGTCGCGAAACGACGAGAATTACTCCCGCGGCTACGAATGGTGGCTGATGGCCGAGGCCAAGAAACGCAATCCGGCCATCACGCTCGACGGCTGCGCATGGAGTTGTCCCGGCTGGATCGGCGACGGGGATTTCTGGTCTCAGGACATGGCCGATTATTACGTCAAGTGGATCAAGGGCCTCAAAACCAACTACGGGCTGGACCTGGACGCGATCGGCTGCCGCAACGAGCGCGGCTCGGTAACCAACTGGGTGAAACTGTTCCGCCGCACGCTCGATGCCAACGGGTTGAATCACGTGCGCATTCACGCGTTCGACAACCCGGGAAACCGGCACATGTGGGACTGGATTCCACAACTCAACACGGACAAGGACCTGGCGGCCGCCGTGAACATTATCGGCAACCATATGTTGATGCTCGGACCGATGCCCGCATCCGTCCGCCAGACGATCGAACGGCTCGGCAAGCCGATATGGAACACCGAGGAGCACGTTTACAACGGCGAGGGGCGTTTCTTCAAGGACGAATTCGCTTGCGCGCTGGGCGCGGCACATTTTTTTAACGACGATTTCATCTCGCGGGGCGCGACAAAAATCATCAACTGGTATCTGGCGGGTTCCACCTATGCGATTGAGCCTTATGCCGACCAGCCGCCCGCCCTGATCGCCCGATCGCCGTGGAGCGGGCATTACTCGCTCAAGCCGATCATCTGGTCGTACGCCCACTACGGGCAATTCACCCGCATCGGTTGGCGATACGTCGGCAGCGGATGTCTGGCCCTGGCCGGCGGCGGAACGGTGGTGACGCTGAAGTCCGATGACGGCGATTACAGCGTGATCGCCGAAACCGCCGGCGCCAAATCGCCGCGGCAAGTCACGTTCAAGATCGGCCCCGGACTGAAATCGCAAGCCCTGTGCGTATGGCGAACGACGCGCGACGCATACTTCGTGCGACAAGCGGATGTCACGCCCGATCAGGCTGGGACGTTCACCGTGACCTTCGACCCGGACGCCATCTATTCTCTTTCCACCACAACCGGCCAGCAAAAGGGAACCTTTGGCGCGGTGCCAAATGAAATGCCCTTCCCATTTCCCTATTTTGAAACCTTCGACCATTATGCCGAGCCGAAGAGATGGGGCTATTTGCCGCACTACACCGCCGATATCTGCGGCGTGTTTGAGATCGCCGATCGTCCCAATGGCAACGGCAAGTGCCTTCGGCAGGTCGTCGCCGCCAAGGCCCAAAGCTGGGCCCCGGAATGGATGCCCTACACGATCATCGGAGATCCGGCATGGACCGACTATGAAGTCAGCGCCGACATTTTCTTCGACGACGATGGGTGGGCCGGCATCATGGGCCGCGTGAGCAACACGGGCAACGGCTGGGACGGCGATCCGGACGGCTATTATGCCCGGCTTTACACGGACGGCGGCTGCGCGCTTTACGTGGCCAGCTCGCGATTCAAGGGCTCACGCGAGCGGCAGCTTGCCATTGGCGAGGTTGAACACTGGCGATGGCATCGCTGGCACAATCTTAAGCTGCGCTTCCAGAAGCAGACGATCACGTTGCTGGTTGACGGGGCCGCCGTCATCACGGCGCAGGACAGGGAGTTCGACCACGGCGTGGCAGGCTTGGTGACAGGCGGCGAGGGCAGCGCCCGCAACACCGCGCTCTTCGACAACCTGCTTATCAACCGCGTCAACGGCGGCGCGGTTCCTCCGACCGTTTTCGTGCAGGATACCGCACCGATCTATCCCCCATAGGTTCATAGACCCGAAGATTTCGCGCTGGTCGAGTATTCGCTATGCTCAAAGCTCGTAAGATGAACCTCTACCCCTTTTTGCTTAGGTGGCCGCAAATGCTCCTCATGCCCTTCGGGAAAATCTTGACTCGATTTCTGCTCGTGCTGTGCGGCGCCCTTTGGTTCTCGATCGCGCAGGCAGCGCCGGCATCCGCCGATCCGACGCTCACCATAAGTGCAGCTAAAGCCGCGGGCGCGGTCAATCCGCTCATGTACGGGCTGATGACGGAGGAGATCAATCATTCTTACGACGGAGGGCTTTACGCGGAACTGGTGCGGAACCGCGCATTCCTCGACGATGCCCGGCAGCCGGTCCAATGGTCGGTAATCCAAGGCGGCGGATCGGCCGCGACCATTTCGCTGGATCCTCATCAGCCGCTAAGCGAGGCTCTCAAAACAAGTCTGCGGCTGGACGTATCCCAAGCGTCCACTCAGATACCCGCCGGCGTAGCCAATAGTGGCTACTGGGGTATTCCCGTTCAGCCCAACACCCGGTACCGCGCGTCGTTCTACGCCAAGGCAGCACCCGGCTTTGCGGGCGCTCTGGCGCTTGCGATCCAAAGCATCGATGGGCGCAGCGTCTACGCTCACGCCCAGGTGGATGGCCTGACTAGTCAATGGAAGCGATACGAGGCTGTTCTACAAACCGCCGCCGATGTGTCGCCCACCACGCACGCCCGCTACGCCTTGACCATCGACCAGCCCGGCACAATCTGGCTCGACCTGATATCGCTGTTCCCGCCGACATGGAACGACCAGCCCAACGGGTTCCGTAAAGACCTCATGCAGATGCTGGTCGATATGCACCCGAAGTTCCTGCGCTTTCCCGGCGGTAATTTCCTCGAAGGGGAAACGGTTGAGAATCGATTCCAATGGAGGAAGACGATCGGCCCTCTGATCGATCGGCCCGGCCATAAAAGCCCCTGGGGATACCGCGCCTCCGATGGATTGGGGTTGCTTGAATTTCTGCAATGGTGCCAGGACATGGGAGCCGAGCCCGTGATGGCTGTCTTTGCTGGATACAATCTGGGAGGCGCCCACATCGACGCCGGCCGGGAGTTGCAGCCATATTTACTGGAGGCGCTCGACGAGATCGAGTACGTGACCGGTGATCCGGTTACCACCACATGGGGCGCCCGCCGTGCCAAGGAAGGACACCCCGAGCCATTCCCCCTGCATTACGTCGAGATTGGCAATGAGGATTTCTTCGACAGATCGAATAGCTACGATGCGCGGTTCACTCAGTTTTACGACGCCATCAAGGCGAAGCATCCCCAGCTCAAGATCATCTCGTCGGTGGGCGACGAAAATCCGCCGCGGATGCTGGTCCACAGCCGCACTCCCGATGTGGTGGACGAGCACTATTACCGCGCGGCCGAAACATTCATCACGATGTCTCCCACCCATTACGAAGCCTATAAGCGCAACGCACGCCCGGAGATCTTCGTGGGTGAATGGGCATCGTACGAGGATGCAAAGACCAAGCCGTGGGAACCAGGATCGAAACGGCTGCCTCCGACGCCGAATTTCAAGGCGGCCCTGGGCGATGCCGCCTGGATGGCCGCGATGGAGCGCAACAGCGACCTTGTGGTGATGAACTGCTACGCCCCGTTGCTGGTGAACGTGAATCCCGGCGCACGGCAGTGGAGACCCAATTTGATCGGGTATGACGCGCTGCACGCGTTCGGCTCGCCGAGCTATTACGCCATCCGCATGTTCGCCACGAACCTGGGCGACGAGCGCCTGGCCGTCGCCGGGACTGACACCGCGGTGCAGGCATCCGCCACGCGCGACAGCCGCACCGGAGAAATTTTCTTGAAGATGGTGAACCCCACCCCGGCGGAGGAATCGCTTCACGTTGAGCTCGACGGCATCAGCTCCGTGCAGCCGACGGCTACTGTCGTGACCATGAGAGCGGATCCCGATGCGACAAATTCGCTCGATCATCCAACCGCGGTCATGCCCATCACTTCGACCGTTCCGGACGTAAAACCCAAGTTCGTTTGGCGCGTGTCGCCCAACAGCATCTCCGTGCTGACGATCAACACGCGCTGATGCGCCGGCGGTGTCATTGAGCCGAAGTGACGGAAGAAGCCCCTGAAACGTCCGTCTGCCCGATCGTCGGGCTTCCGGCGTATGACAGATGCGAAGCGCCGCTCACGTCATAATCCAGTTTCCGCTTGGCGTTCACGTTTGCGTTGCTGGCCCCGCTGATGTCGGCGCGGATCACGTCGCTTGCGAAATCCTCCAGGCCGCCGTGGCTGGCGCCGCTGACAGTGAGGTCCAAACGATCTGCCGCGCCGTGCAGCGTCGCCGTGCTGGCCCCGGAGACGTCCAACGTCACCTGGCCTTGCCGCAATCCGCCGTCCAGCGTGGACGCGCCGCTCAAAGTCAAATCCATTTGCCCGGAACCGTCGTTGAAACCCTCAATCGTGCCATTCACGGCTCCGGACAGCGTCAGTGCGCTCAGACTCGGCGTCACGATCTTGGCCGAAAGGTGGGCGTTGTTGTAGGAGCGGGGTTTCGTGCCCAGGTGAAGCGTGCCGCCGTCATTGCGGACTTCGACCGAATCCCACACGTTGTCGTCAGCGGTCACAACGACCGAAGAAGTCGCGCCTTGCGTGACATCAACCCGAAAACTGCTAGACGCGTCTATTTGAGTGAATTTCCCCAAGGTCAATTCCTTCGTGACCAGTTTGCCGGAGCCGGTGATGCCGGGAAAAGACGAAAACGAGCACCCCGCCACGAAAAACGCCGCCGTGAGGAAAAGATATCTCATGTCCGCCGTTCCTCCGAAATTATTCTTACCCACTCACTCGATACCGATCAAGGTTTGGCGTGCCATAGGCCGGAAAGTCAGGGGCGATTCTTGATCCAAAGGGATAACGCCTCGGCCACTCGCGCGATGACGCTGTCCCAATCTCCGACGCTGGGCTGGCAGAATAATCGCATCGAGGGATACCACGGGCTGTCCTGGCGCTCCAGCAGCCAGCGCCAGTCTGGAACAAATGGCAACAGCGTCCAGACCGGCTTGCCCATTGCCCCGGCCAAATGCGCCACCGCGGTATCCACCGCGACGACCAGGTCCAGGTTGGCAATCAACGCCGCCGTGTCGGCAAAATCCTTCAGTTCCTGCGTCCAATCAATCGGTTCCATGCCGGGCGGCGGAGTTTTGGCTTCCGCGGCCGCCGCGCCTTTCTGGAGACTGAAGAACCTCACGCCGGGCAACTGTCCCAACGGGGCCAACCTCGCCAGATTTATCGAGCGATTGCGATCGGTCTTATTGCGCGGATTTCCCGCCCAGGCCAGGCCCACCTTCAGCAGCGCAGAATGTTTGGCGAGCCGATGTTGCCACTTTTTGGCATCCTCCGCATCGGCGTGCAGATAGGGCACGTCTTTGGGAACATTGGCCAAAGTTGTCCCGAAAACTCGTGGCAGACTTAGCAGGGGACAATGAAGATCGAAGGCCGGCAGGGGCTGGCCTCGGGCCACGATTTGGCATCTCGTGTCCACGGTCTGGAACAGCCTTTGGAGTTCGGCCTGACATTGAATGATGATTCTCCCGCCCCGCCGGGCCACCAGCGGCACGTAACGGATGAATTGCAGGGCATCCCCCAAGCCCTGCTCGGCGTAGAGCAGAACGGTGCGGTCTTCCAACGGGCTGCCGTCCCATCGCGGTTGAGCGGGGTTTCCCTGGGGGGGCAGAGAATCCTTGCATTTCCATCGCCATTCATATTCTTCCCAGGCTTCTTGAAGATCCCCCCGCGCCAACAGCGCTATGGAAAGATTCCTGTGAGCTTCGGCGTAGTCAGGCTTGAGGGCAATGGCTTGGCGACAGGCGGCCATGGCCTGCTCGAGTTGCCCCTTGTCTATTAGGCCATTTCCGAGATTGTTGTGGGCTTCGGCGAAATCCGGCTCGAGCCCAATGGCCTGGCGGTAGGCGGCGATCGCCTCGTCAAGTTGCCACTTGCGTTCCAACGCCACGCCCATGTTGTAGTGCACTTTGGCGTCTTGAGGGCTGAGGGCAATGCCTTGGCGATAGACGGCGATGGCCTCATCGAGTTGTCCTTTGTCACTCAGGGCATTGCCGAGGCTGTTGTAATAGGAGACGTTGGTGGAACAAATCGCGATCGCCCGCCGGATCAGATTCGCCGCCGCGTCCAACGGGCCCGTCTCTCTCGCCAGCATTCCCAGCAGATTTAATGCATCCGCATGGTTGGGCTGCTGCGCCAGGACTTGGCGGTAAAGTTCCTCGGCCTCCCGCAGCCGCCCCGCCTGGTGGTGCCGCAATGCCACATCAAGGGTTTGTTGGAACGTCGCTTGGGCCATGACGTAAGTGAGGCACTATCCGGTGCGGATTGCGCTTTCGCAACAGGCGGCACGACTGGTGCCTAATAAAGCGGCAGCTACTGGGCGGTGGCGCAACAAGTCCGCAGCAATTGGGCCGTTGGGCCGTCATTTCGGCAGCGGCACCAGAATTGTTACAGCCCGGCAGGATGCGCCAAGGCATAAGACTTTTGGGATTGGCTGCCGTGATGATTGGCGGCGGTTGCGCCGTCCAGCCGGACCGGGTTTCTCTGTGGGTTCGCCAGGAAGGAGGGACCGTCGCCTCGGCAAATCCAACCCAAACTCGGTTGGAATCTGTGGCAACCCGCCTGACGCGCGGCAGGCCTGACCTGCGAATATCGGTCTATGTGTTGGCATCCGATTCGGTCGCTGCCTACAGCTGGCCCAATCACCATATCTTCGTGGCCCGCGGCCTGATGAATCGAGTCGACGACAATGAACTGGCTGCGGTGCTGGCTCACGAATTGGGACATCTCCTTGACCGCAGCCATGTCCCAATGACCATGGCCAGCCTGCGTGGCTGCGACAAGAACCTGGTGATCGAAGCCCGGGCCGATGCCATCGGCTCTGATCTGCTGCAAAGGCAGGGTTGTCCGACGGAGGCCATGATATCGATGCTGGGCAAGATCGAATCTTCCGGAACGCTGCCGCAATTCTGCCGGATGGCGATGCGGCAGCGGATGGCGTTGCTGCGATCGCATGCCCTGCGGCTGGAAGCGCTGCCGATGCTGCCGAGCACCACTCAGAACTGAAGTTGACCGGCGAGGTCCATCAGCCGGTCGTTGGAAACTTGCCCGATGAGGCAAATCCAGCGGTCGTTTCGTTCGGTCATGACCATGTTCAAGCGGCCGACCGCTTCAACGTGGTAGGTGACACCGCCGCGAGTGACGGTTGGCGAGGTGGGGGATCGCATGTCCGAGGCCTTGGCAACGGTCATGGTGACCGGGCCGCCGTTGTCTTCCAACAGGACGCACGCGACTTTCTTGTTCTTCACCGATCGCATGCAGCAAGCCATGGTGTATTCCGCCGGAATATTGGGGATTTGCGGTGCCGGTCCCCATTGGGCGGCCAACATCTTGTTCGCCGCCGCGATGGTATCGACATGGGTCACCGCCGTGCGGCCTGACACAATGTCATCGTGAAGTTGGGCCATCTCCGCCGGTGAGGCCATCGCGGGGCCGCCCCAGGTGGCAATCAACAGCGCGCCGATCATCGCGAAAATCAAAAGGCTCGCGGCAATCGCGCGGGACGGGCGCAGCCATTTCCAAATCTGCATCGCCGGTTGGGGAAGCGGCCGCGGAATTTGTGCCTCGATCATTCGCTCAAGCCGTGACGTATCGACAGGGACGGACCGGAGCTTGGCAAGCCGGGCCGCAGTCGCTTGTTCGAGCCTTTCATCCCGTGTTTCAAATTTCTGGTTGTCCATAACGCACTCCAATCTGCACGAGTGTTCCACGCATCATTCCCGCACCAATCTCCGCTGGCGGGCCAACGGCAACAAGACCTGCCGCAACATCGCCCTGGCCCGATGCACGCGCGACTTGATGGTTCCCACCGGCACTCCAAGGACGCCGGCGGCATCCTTGTGATCCAAGCCTTCGACATCGACAAGAAGCAAGGTCCATCGCAATTCCTCGGCAATGCCCTGGAGGGCATCAATCACATCGGCATCCGAAAAAGCATTCAGTATCTCTTCCGGACTACCCCAAGCAGAGTCGGCCGCCGAATCGGCTGCCGCAGGTTCGGCAGGCAATTCATCCGGGCTCACATGCGGCGCCGAGCCGGCTCGGGTGCGAAGGCGATCAATTCTCGCGTTTCGCAGGATCGTCAGGAGCCACGCCTTGGCGTTGGTTTCGGCTCGAAACGTATCCATTGCCCGAAACGCCTTGAGCAAGGTTTCCTGCGCCAGGTCCTCGGCGTCGGCCGCATTGGCGGTGTGAATCATCGCGGCGCGAAGGACCAGTGCGCGGTGCGGCCAGACCGCCTCGTAAAACCGCCGCGTTGCTTCATTCGCGTCCAAGCCGCCTTACGGTAGCCGAACAACTTCTAATATGTAAACGGGTCCGGCCCGTGGAAAGGTTCAATGTTCGAGGACCAATGCTCCCCACGCAGTCTTTTTAGCGGCATTGAACCTTTTGCGCCTCTGTCCTCGTTTGATGAGATGAACGGACGGGCTTGAGCGGAGTTATCCGCGGCCGGTTCGGAAAATCAAACTACTGGAGAACTGCCATGCTTAAGACACTATTGAATGCCAGCGTTTTGGCCGCGTTTGTTGCCATGCCGTTGTTCGCGACCGGGTGCGCGACTTCCGAGCCATACAAGGTGACCGGAGAAACGGCCTCGGTTCGCAATGAAAACGGCATTCCGAACCAGCAGAATCCGCGCTATCTGGATCAGAAGGGCCACTATCATCCCGAATGGGTTGATGCAACCGGCCGGTAATCGGCTGGCGGCCGCCTGATGCCCTCAGCGAGCGAAACTTGTATTATCCACCCGGACTTCGGCAAACTAGCCGAGGTCCGGGTGTTCCTCGGCGTGCCGGGGAAAACGCCATCGCCGAACAAATTGAACCACAGAGGGCACAGAGATCACAGAGATGAACTAGCCAAGTTAATCTTCCTCTGTGGTCTCCGTGATCTCTGTGTTTCTGTCAGAAGCAGGCAGCGACAAACATGAAGCGCAATATCCTTACGGCGGCTCTGGTGATCGCGGTCGTGATTGCCGCGGTTTTTTTCATGCGGCGTAACGGAGGCGGAAGCGCAGGCGCTTTTGAATCTCAGCCCGCAGCATCGCCTCCCAAGGAGCTTTGGACGTGCAGCATGCATCCCCAGGTCATTCAGGATCATCCGGGTCTGTGTCCGATCTGCCGCATGCCGCTGACCAGACTCAAAACCTACGGTGAAAATTCCGGCGGCAAGGGAGAAGGCCGCGAGCTTCTTTATTACTGGGACCCGATGCTCGGCCCGTCGTCCATTTCCAACAAGCCGGGCAAGAGCGCCATGGGGATGGACCTGGTGCCGGTTTACAGAGATGCGTCGGCCGGCCCGACGGTGATCATCGATCCGGTAATCGTGCAAAACATGGGAGTGCGCACGGCCCAGGTGGTGAAAGGCCCGCTGCTGCGGACGGTCCGGGCGGTGGCGATGGTCGACGTGCCGGACTCGGCGCAATACGACGTCAATCTGCGAATCAGCGGGTGGATCGAGAAGCTTTACGCCAACCAGGCCGGGATGCACGTTCTTCGGGGCGAGCCGCTGTTCGATTTATACAGCCCGGATTTGCAGGTGGCGGCCGACGAATTGATCGGGGCGGTCTCCGCGCTGAAGTCGCTGGACCCTCAGGCGTCGCCGGCGGTGGCGGCGGAATCGGCCGGCCTGGTCGATTCGGGGCGGCAGAAGCTGCGGCTTTGGGGAATCGCCGAGCGCGACATCGACGCCATCGCCGCATCGAGCAAGGCGCCGCGCACCGTTCCCATTCGCAGTCCGATCGACGGGGAACTGGTTGAGAAGACCGTCGTCGACGGATCGGCCGTCCAGGCCGGCGAGAAGATCATGCGGATTGAGGACCATCACGAGCTGTGGCTCGACCTGGCCGTTTACGAGCAGGACCTTCCCTACGTGGCGTTGGGGGAAACGGTGACGGCGACCGCCGAGGCCGTGCCGGGCAAAACCTTTGAGGGTCCGATCAGCTTCATTTATCCGCACATGAATCACGATTCGCGCACGGCGATGGTGCGCGTAACGCTGGACAACCCACGCCACGAACTGCGCCCCGGCATGTATGCCAGCGCCCAGATCATGACCGAGAGACTCCCCGATGCGATCCTGGCGCCGCGCGAGGCGGTGATCGACACCGGGACTCGGCAGATCGCGTTTGTGGTCGAGTCGCAGGGCCATTTCGAGCCGCGCAAGGTCCGACTCGGGCTAGTCGGCGATAACGACCAGGTGCAGATCGTCGAAGGCCTGGCCCCGGGCGAGACCGTGGTCACCAGCGGTCAATTCCTCATGGACGTGGAGAGCCGCACGACCGAGGCGATCGAAAAGCTGCGCAACGCCGGCGGCAATCCGTAAAGATTTCCCATGATTGCCAAAATCATCGAATTCTCGGTGCGGAATAGATTCCTGGTGATGCTCCTGACGGCAATGCTGGTAGGAGCCGGGGTATGGGCGGCGGTGCACATCAGTTTGGATGCGGTCCCGGATTTGTCGGACGTGCAGGTGATCGTCATCACGGATTATCCAGGCCAGGCGCCCCAGGTGGTCGAGGACCAGGTCACCTACCCGCTGACGACCGCGATGATGGGGATTCCGCATGCCAAGGTGGTGCGGGGGATCAGCATGTTCGAGACGTCGATGATCTACATCATCTTCGACGACTCCACGGACCTGTACTGGGCGCGAAGCCGCGTGCTGGAATATTTGAATTTCGTTCGCGACCGCCTGCCGACCGGCGTCGAGCCCAAGCTCGGGCCGGATGCGACCGGCGTCGGATGGGTCTATCAATACGTTCTTGTTCCCGGTTATTACTGCGCCGAGCATCCGAACGGCATCTGGCACGATGAGATTGCGGACAAATGGTACGGCGATCCGGCCGACGCGCCGGCGGATCGCCGCGCCGCCCTGACCAAGGTCCGCGCCTTCGACAATCCGGGAATCTGCCCGCTGACCGGCAAGCCGCTGGTTTCTTCAAATCAGGATTTGGCCAGCCTGCGCAGTTTGCAGGACTGGTATCTGCGCTATTCGCTCACGGGGGTCCCGAACGTGGCGGAGGTCGCGCCCATCGGCGGATTCGTGAAGGAATACCAGGTCGTTCTCAAGCCGGAGCAAATGCTGGCCTACAACCTGGCGGTCGGAACGATCATGAGCGCGATTCAGCGCTCCAACAACGACGTTGGCGGGTCGGTGGTCGAGATGAGCGAGACGGAATACATGGTCCGCAGCCGGGGATATTTGCGCGGCCTGCACGATCTGGCGCAGGTTCCGCTGGGCGTCGGCAAGAACGGGACGCCGATTTTGTTGTCGGACGTGGCCACGCTGCAAGTCGCGGGGGAGGAACGCCGCGGAATCGGGGAATGGAACGGCCAGGGCGAAGCGGTGGGCGGCATCGTCGTGGCGCGGTATGGCGCCAACGCCTATCAGGTCATTCACGATGCCAAGGAGAAACTGGCCGAATTGGAAAGCGGATTGCCGCCGGGCGTGACCATCAAAGCCGCCTACGACCGCTCCGACCTGATCGAGCGCGCGATTCACACGCTGAACCACACCCTGATCGAAGAAATGATCGTGGTCGCGCTGGTGTGCATCTTGTTCCTGCTCCACGCCCGAAGCGCCCTGGTCGCGATCTTCGTCATCCCCAGCAGCATGCTGGCCAGCCTGCTCATCATGTATCTCCTGGGGATCAACGCCAACATCATGAGCCTGGGGGGAATCGCGATCGCGATCGGCGTGGTGATCGACAGCGCGATCATCATGATCGAAAACGCGCATAAACACCTGAATGCCGAGGAGGAGCTGGTTGCCGCCGGCGGGACCCCGCGGCCCAGGAGCAGCGTCATCATCGAGGCCGCCAACGAAGTCGGGCCAAGCCTCTTTTTCAGCCTGCTCATTATCACCGTGAGTTTTCTGCCGGTGTTCGCGCTCACCGGCGAAAGCGGACGTCTTTTCAAGCCGCTGGCATTTACCAAGACGTTTGCCATGGCTTCGGCGGCGGTGTTGTCCATCACGATCATCCCGGTGCTGATGGTCTACTTCGTCACGCCGCGCATGTTGCCCAGACGCTGGGGACATCTGCTGAACGTACTGACGATTCTGGGGGCGATCGGGGTTCCGCTGATATTGCTGGCCGTGCTGGCGGGAATGGAGCCGGCCGTGCGCCCGCATCTCTGGTGGCTCGCGCTGGGGTGGATTCTGCTGGCGTCGCTGCTGCTCGTGCCGCAGAAAATCATTCACGAGCACGACAGCCCAGTCAGCCTGGTATTGCAGAAAGCGTACAACCCGTTCTTCTGGCTGGCGATGGATTACTGGTGGATCGCATTGCCGGTCGCGCTGGCGTTCATGGTGTCATGCCTCTGGCCATTCATGCGGCTGGGCAGCGAGTTCATGCCGCCGCTGGACGAGGGCGATCTGCTCTACATGCCCACGACCGATCCCTCCATCAGCGTGACCAAGGCGCGGCAGGTTTTGCAGCAGACCGACAAGCTGATCAAGACTTTTCCGGAAGTCATCAGCGTCTACGGGAAGATCGGGCGGGCGGATACGGCGACCGATCCGGCGCCTCTGGACATGGTGGAAAGCGTCGCGCGGTTGCAAACCGATCCCGACCAGTGGCGCAAGCGCAAAATGAGCTATTTCTTCGACCGCTGGCCCGCGGTTTTGCGCTGGCCGCTTCAACACACGTTCTGGCCGCCGGTGCGGAAGATCACGATGGAGGAATTGGTTTACGGCTGGCAGGATGCCGATGGAACCGACCATCCCGGCCTCAACGCGGTCGTGACCGAGCCGGGTGTCGCCAACGCCTGGCCCATGCCCATCCAGAACCGCACCAACATGCTCTCCACCGGGATTAAAACGCCGGTCGGCCTCAAATTCATGGGACCGGATTTGCAAGTCCTGTCCGATCTGGCCGAACGCGCCGCCACGATTATGCTGACCGTCCCCGGCACCGCCAGCGCCTATCCCGAGCGATCCTTCGGAGGACTTTATCTCGACATCAACATCGACCGCACCCGGGCGGCGCGCTACGGCCTGACCACCGGCGACGTGCAGGACGTGATCAGTTCCAGCCTCGGCGGGATGAAAACCACCACCGCCGTCGAGGGGCTGGAGCGATATCCCGTGAACATCCGCTATGCCCGCGACCTGCGCGATGATCCCTCGGCCATCGAGCAGGTGCTTATCCCCACTTCCACCGGCGCGCAAATTCCCATGGGGGAGGTTGCCACCGTGAAGATCGAGCCGGGTCCGCCGATGATCAAAAGCGAAAATTCGCAGCGCACCGCCTGGGTGTACGTGGACGTGAACGGCCGCGACATCGGCACCTTCATCGCCGAGGCGCGCCGCACCCTGGCGGCAAAACTCCAAATCCCAGCGGGATACACGCTGGTCTGGTCGGGTGAATTCGAGAACATTCAGGAAGCCAACGCCCGGCTCAAGTGGGCCATTCCCCTGACGTTCATCGTCGTGGTGATCCTGCTCTATGCGGCCACGCGGAGCTGGTTCCGCGTCTGCGTCGTGTTGCTGGCCGTGCCGTTCAGCTTCGCCGGCGCGGTCTGGTTTTTGTATTGGCTGGGCTACAACACGTCGGTGGCCGTGTGGGTGGGGATCATCGCCCTGATCGGCCTGGATGCCGAGACGGGGCTGGTGATGCTGTTGTATCTGGACAACAGCTATGAGCGTTTCAAGCGCGCGGGCAAAATGCACACCCGCCAGGACCTCCGTAACGCGGTCCACGACGGCGCGGTAAAGCGCATCCGGCCGAAAACGATGACCGTCGCGGCGGCTTTCTTCGGCCTGGCCCCCCTGCTTTGGGCCAGCGGCACCGGCGCGGACGTGATGCGCAGGTTGGCCGCCCCCATGCTCGGCGGACTCTTTACCAGCTTCCTCATGGAATTGTTGATCTATCCGATCATCTTTTACGTCGCCCACCGCATCACGCTTCCCAAGCCCGCAGTCGAGGATTGATGCCATGTTGAAAAAAATAGCGTTTCGATTTCCGCTGATCGCTTCGCTGGCGCTGATCGCCGGGTGCGTCATACATCCCGATGGCGAACGCGATCTGCGTTCAATGGCCGACCGAGCCGGCAAAACGTTCACCAAACCCCAGCTCCCGCAAAACGCGACGCCCCAGCAACTGGTCGAATTCGCCATGAACAGCAGCGGTGAACTCCAGCAGCGTTATTGGGAATGGCGTTCGGCCATCGAGCAGATCCCCCAGGACGGCTCGCAAACCGCGACGCTGAATTTGACGGCCGGCGCGACGATCACTAAGGGCCGCAGCGATTTGTCCAGCACCATGGTCGGCGCCTCCAACGACCCGATGACGGACATCAAATTGCCGGCAAAATTGGACGCCGCGGCGAGGCAGGCCCTGGAAACGGCCCGCGCCGCCGGACAACGGTTTATCAAGGCCCGGTTCGATCTGCGCGGCAAGGTCCTCGACGCCTATTACGATTACGCCCTGAACGCGCAACTGATCGATCTGGAGCGCAGCAACCTGGAGTTGCTGCAAGCGATGGTGATCGTCACCGAATCTCGCAACCGCGCCGGTGCCGCCGGGCAGCAGGAGGTCCTGAAGGCCATCGACGAGGCTGACCTTTCGCGCAACGATCTCCAAAACATGCGCTCGCAATTGCCGGCGCAGCTAGCCGCCCTGAACGCCCTGCTGGGCCGCCCGGCCGATGCCCCCCTGCCGCCGGCGCGCCAGTTCCCCGTGGCTACTGCCATCCAGTATTCCGACGATCAGCTTCTGGATCTGGCCAAGCGGCGTAACCCGGAATTGCTCGCCCAGGCCGATGAATTACGCGCCCGCCAACAAGCCATTCGCCAGGCCAAGCTCGAATATTTCCCCGATTTCAACATCAGCGCCTCGACCGACCTGATGGGAATCACCCAATCGATCCTGGGCCAGGCGACGATTCCCCTCTTCCGCCACGACGCCATCGAGGCGGCCATCGCGCAAGCCCAGGCCAACCTGAAGGCGTCCCAGTTCATGCGCCGCCAGGCCGGCGACGACCTGGCCGCCCAAATGGTCTCAGACCTGGCGACCCTGCGCGATGCCGATAGGCAACTGAATTTGTTCGACCAAACGATCCAGCCGCGTGCCCAGCGCGTGGTGGACTTGGACCGCTCCGCCTACGAAGCCGGCCGAGAATCGCTTTTGGATTTGCTGGACAGCCAACGATTCCTGATTTCGATCCGGCGATTGTCCGCCAACCTAAAAGCCGAGCGTGGCAAGCGATTGGCGGATATCGAAGCAATCGCAGCCGTGGAATTGAATAGCGCGCGAACGTAACGCAATAGAGCCGCCATCCGACTTCGCGTCCTTCGCGTCTTGGCGGTTTACATCTTGGGAGTTACCGCGAAGGCGCGAAGGACGCGAAGAAAAACGAACAAATCGACGTCCATTTATAGGCATTGGCCTATATTGGTGATATGCTATATTGTTCTCATGTGGGAAGTCGAATACACGGATCGGCCACTGATGGAACTTCGAAAGGAAGGACTAATCTAATGGCTGGCCGACACAACTGGAACAACCTCATAAAGCGGACGACCCCTCAGCGCCGTGCCCGCATCGAGCGGGGCGTACGCGAAGATTTGAACGAAATGCTGCTATCCGAAATCCGCCGGCTCGCCGGGCTGACACAGGAGCAGCTTGCCGCGTCGCTAGGCGTCAAGCAGCCCACGCTTTCCCAACTTGAATCGCAGGACGACATGCAGATTAGCACACTGCGGCGCATCGTTGAGAAGCTCGGCGGCGAATTAGAAATCATCGCCACCCTCCCCACCGGACGCGTGGCGCTGAGCCAATTTAAGGACGGCCGGAAATCGCAGCCAGCATAACGCCGAAAAGAGTGATGCCGAGTCCAAAGAGCGGAAAGCAAGCGAAGCCAAAAACAGTTGCGAATTGGTTTACGATTTCTTGAGCGGCTATTGAACCGTGGCTGCAGGATAACCGATATGTTCGATAGCTATCGCAGTACTTTCCGCCCGAGCGGGTTGGGGGATACGATTACGCGGGTAAGGTAGACCGATGGTCATGCGGTCTCCTATAACTTGGGGTAACCCAGCATGTCGATACTCGCAATGGAACTACAACCAATCTTCGAACGGATCGAGCAGAATCCTGCGCCACTGGCGGACTACGGCGTGTCGGCGGAGATTAACACTGTCGTGGAGCAGCGAAAAAGCGCGGGGGATGCGATCACAATCGAGATGCAGGCTGAGGCGATGGCCTTCGACTTCTGCGAGGATTACGAGCACGACCAGACTGGTTGGGGCACCTACTACGGGCCACAAACGGTGGTGCAGCGCGAAGGTCGAAATGTGGAGTGGCCCAGCATCCAGGCGGTGAAGCCAGCGACGCTTCAGTATTGGCAGCAGCGCTCCGAAGAGGCCAAGCATCCGGTCCTCAAGGCTCGCTATGCCGATCTGGTTTGGGACCTATCGCCAAAGGTTACTAGCAAGCGGGCCGACATCGCATGTGTTCACACCGCGATCGACAGCTATGCCCAAGCGATTGCCGGAGGCAAATATAAGGATAGAAACGAGGCGGTCACCTATGCCGACCGAGCATTGAAGCTTGCAGTGGCTCTACACGACGAGACTCGGATTGAGGCGGTCCGCGATGCGATCCTCACCCTCGATGCAGCCGAGGCACCAGACGACGAGGGGGGCGGCATTGCGTTCGACTTGCTGGTTGGCAATAAAAAGGTGCTGTCATCGGAGCAGACGCTGGCAAAAATCATCAGTGGGCAAGAACACATTCTGTCACGGAGCGTGCAAAGCGCCGAGAACGAAGGCGGATTCCCTTTCAGCGTGGATCGAACTGCGGAACGACTCGCGGCTTACTACCGTAGCGGCCAGAAGTACGACGATGTGAAGCGGGTAGGAGGACTTTGGGCGCGGGCCAAGATTGCGATGGCCAATCGGGCGGCACCAATTCTAGGGGCAGAATGGTTGCGCGACGTTTTCGCCAAGCTGAAAGACTTCGGTTGTCACCACGCGGCGGAAGCCGTCTCTGTTGTGCTGCGCGATTTGGGGAAGAAGTTGATGGGGCAGATGGTTGAGTATACGGAGACGATCGAGATTCCGAAGAAAGAGATGGATGACTCGATAGACGCGATCCTCCAAGGCGAATTGGCTGATGTTCTCAGGCGAGTCGTCCAAACGTTCGTCCCTGATCCGGACCGAATCGAAAAGCAGGTGAAGGAGTTGGCCAAAACGACTCCCTTGACGTCGTTTCTTTCAATCAGTCAGGTCGACGCTGACGGCCGGCAGGTCGCCCAAATTGGGTCAATCAAAGATGATCTCGATGGCCGCGTAATCCGACAAATGGGGCAAAATCTGCAGTTTGAGGCATTCTTCCTGCGTCAGCTCATCAAGGAACTCGTTGTGCGACACAGTATTACGTCAGACAACCTGATTGAAGAGGTCTCAAAGTCGCCGTTGTTTGAAGAGAACCGCAAAGCGACTTGGAGGCGAGGACTGGAAGCCTATTTGGCCGGAGATCATCTCGTTGCAGCGCATCTCCTTATACCCCAGATAGAGCACGCACTTCGACTGCTTGCAGTCGGTGCTGGCGGTTCAGCCTACAAGCTGAACCGACGTATTGGAGGCATTCAACTTAAGACGTTCGGCGATCTTTTGATAGACCGAGGTGTTGTGCGCGTGCTCGGAGGTCGGACTACGGCCTATCTCAAGGTTGTGTTCAGTGACCCGCGTGGCTTGAACCTTCGGAACGATCTCCTGCACGGCATCATGGACCCTCAACGGCTCGATTGGTTGGCGACGGACCGAATCCTGCACGTGATTCTCCTGCTCGGCAGCGTGCGGGCGCATCCTAAAGAGCCCCATCAGGGTGCATGATAAGGCGGATGCCGAAAAGCCGCTATCCAAGATTCTGTAGATCTTTACCACCGATTTCGCTGTAACCCCAGCCCGCACCGATGGCATGCTCCGGCACGTCGAAATTGGGCTGCCCCACGATGAAAGAGCTATAACGCCGGGCGAAAGATTCTCGCGGGCTCTAATCCGAGTTATTCACCGCAAAGGACGCGAAGAGCGCGAAGAAAGAAGGAAAATCGGTTGAACCGATTGAAGCATCCTGCGCGGATGTAAATCATGGAAACATGACGTGGCTTCTTCTCCGCGTTGATTCTTCGCGCTCTTCGCGGTGAAAATGCGGGCTAAGGGGTTGTGCAAGAACAAAGGCGCAGAAAACCCCCACCCCAGCCCTCCCCCTGAGTACAGGGAGAGGGGGAAAATGCGGAGTTGTTCTTGCACGGCCTCTAACGACGTTCCCTGCTCGAGAGTTTTCGGGCGATGGCGGCGGGGTCGTCGGCTTCGGCTGGGGTTAACGGTTCTAATTTCCAAACGGTCGTCATCCGCACGGGCGCGGGGCCGAGGGGGCCGGTGGGGGAAGTGAATTCCAACTCGGTGAATCCGGGTGGGCCGAGGACCTCGGGGGAGGCGTCCGGCTCGGCGTAGAGTTGGGCCTTTTCGCCGGGGACGTAGCCGGTGGCGGGGGGAGAAACGCCGCGAATCTCGATCGACAGCAGTTGCCGCCCGAGGACCACCGCGAGCAAGTCGGCGTCTAAGCCGATCTTGCTCTTGTAATCCGCGGGACGATCCAGAATTAGGATCCCGGCGATGACATTGGGCGGGCCCGGCCACGGGGCAAAACCGAGCGGGCGCAGGGTTTGGCCGGACTGGCGCGCGAAGATTTTTTTCGTCACGGGGACCGCGGCGATGGACCAAACGGCGGCGGGAGGTTGGCTGGCGGCGCGTCCTGCCGGCTCGAAAGAGATTTCCTCGGTAATCTCGGCGCCGGAGGGGGCAAGCGTAAACTGGCGGACAATTCGCGCGTCGTAGCCGGGCAACGTTTGTGAGATCAGCCGGACGCCGTTGGATTGGATTTGGCAGTCATAGGGATATTGGTCGGATTCGGGCGGGGGCGGCCAGGCGCGGCCGGTGCGCTGGAGCCATTGGTCTTGCGGCCAGGGCCAACTTTTTTCGCCGCCCCAGTTGCCCGATCGCCCGGCCTGCGATATGGGCACGGAGGGATTTTCCCATAAGACATTGTTGCCGCCCACCATGGCGAAGCGCATCAGCCGGCCGCCGATGGAAGGAACCACGATCGCCTCGACCGTACCGTTGGTGATTCGGATGCTATCGGCGAATTGGCGATAAGCGACGTGCTCGCTCTTCACTTTGGGTGCCACGGGTTCTCCGGAATTGGTCGCGGCGGAGCTCGCTAACACGATGAGGCACAAGACTGTTTGGGCGGCCCCTGTCGTCATGCGCCGCGAGCGCGGCGGATGCTCGTCGAACGGATATCGGCGGATCCGTTTCAATCGCGGGGATTGTATCGGATTCCGGTCGTTTCTGGTGAATCAGCCGAGAAGCCAGCCCGGGCGCTTGGGGGCTTCGTGGGCCAATCGATGTTCGAGCCCCACCGCAACCCTTCCCCCGAGTACGACTCGACTGAGCTCGTCGAAGTCATGGGGAGGGAGAAATTCTTCGCAGCAAGTGACACGCACCCGGCGCGGGTGCAAGTAATGGCCAAGGCCCGATAATCCCTCATGGATCAGTTTCAAAGCAGCCGATAGGAAGCCAAAGGACGCCATGGACGGTGCCGCGCCCACAACTCTTTGGACCCCGCTTTCCCTGCTCGAATCGCGTTTTTTGGCGAACGTTGAGGCGTTGGCCCAGCGTCTGCCGGACGTGGCGAAGCGCCTGAAGAGTCTGACGCCCAAGCAGGTTTACCACATCATGCCCATATCCGGCTCGATCCAACTGGGGGTTGGCAACGGGCTGGGGGTGACGCCGCTGCCGCATACGCTTTCGCCGATGACGGCCAGGGAACTGGTCGGAAAGCTATATCCTTCGGGATCATACAACCAGCCGGTGATGGTCGCCGGAGAGGACATGGGCTGGCTATGGAACGCGATCTATGAACTGCCCTGCCAGAACGCGGCCGCGCCGGGACATCGGCCGCCGGTGTTTTTCCTGATGAAAGACCTCGAGCGGCTGTGGGTCATTCTGCACGTCCACGACTGGCGTATTCTTTTGCCGGACGATCGCGTCCGGCTGTTCGTCGGCGACGACTGCTTCGAGCGGTTCCGCCAGAGCCTGACCGCCGATTCCGGATGTCCCTGGCCGCGCCTGTCCGCGCGGATCGATCCATTCCTTTGGAGCGGCATCCCCACGCTGGAAGAGATTCTCACCCAGGGCAGGGCCACGGTGGACCAGGAATTGCTCCGTTGCCAGGAGCAATTCCGCCTGGCGTATGCGGGCGCCAACCCCGAATCCATTGCGACGAGATTCCGCAGCGGCCAGCCGCTCAAGATCCTCGGCATCACTTCGCGATTCACCACGTTTTTGCAATATTCGATGCGTGACTGGCTGGCGTCCTTCCGGCGTCTGGGGCACCAGACTCGCCTGCTGATCGAGGGGAACGATCACGAGTTTTGCAATCCACACGCCATCGCCCGGGTGTGCGCGGAGTTTCTGCCGGACCTGGTTGTGATCATAGACCATTATCGCAGGGAATTCGGCGGGATTCCGGAGCAGATCCCGATGGCGATGTGGGCGCAGGATTTCATGCCCAACATCTACTGCCCCGAGGGCGGCGCGGCCCAAGGTCCGCGCGATTACGTCGTGGGGTTCCCCTACGAAAAGATGCGCCTGGTGCATGAGATGGGTTACCCCGCGAGCCGATACCTCACCGCCACGATCGGCGTGGACCCCAAGCGTTTCACCCCGCGATCGGCGGACGATCCGCAATTGGCCCGATACGCATGTGACGTGTGCTTCGTCAATCACGCCAGCGTCCCGGCCGAGCAGATCGTCAAGGAGCAGATCGATCGCAACGGCACACCCGAGGCGAAACTGCTGCTGGGCACGATTTTCGAGCGGCTCCGGGCGGTGTACGACGCCGGCGGGACGCTCGTCGCGCCGCCGGCAATTCGCCGGATCATCGACCAGGGCTTCATTGACACCCGTATGCAGCCGACGCCGGCGTTGATTCAGGAGTTGATGCGCCTATTCTACATGCGGGTCAACAACGCGTTGTTTCGACACCAGTCGCTGCGCTGGTTGGTCGATTTGGGAATCGACCTGCGGCTCTATGGCCGGGGCTGGGAGAACCACCTGACGTTCAAGCGGTTCGCCCGCGGCGTGGCCGACCATCAGGGCGAACTGTCGCTGATCTACCAGGCCAGCCGGATCAACCTGCAGCTCAGTCCCCTGGGCAGCCTGCACCAGCGGGTGATGGAAGGGCTGGCCAGCGGCGGGTTTTTCCTGTTGCGCCGCGGCGATGGCGATATCGCGGGCCGACACTACGCCCGCATCTGGGACTTCTGCCAATGCGCCGGAATCGCCACCGACGAGCAGCTGCGAACTTGCACCGATCCGGATCTGCAAGACACGCTGCGGAAGGTCGTTGACATTCATCAATGCGATCCCTTTGCCGAGAGGTATGCGTTCATGCAGTTGCTGAAGACGATGCAGGACTGCGATTACCTGTGCTCGGCGGGCAGTGTCTGGGGAAAGGACTATGATGAGACGAGTTTCAATTCCAGGTCGGAACTGGAGGCGAAGGTCAAATACTTTCTGGGCAGCCCGTCGGAGCGGCAACGGCTCACGCAGTCGATGCTCCAACCGGTCCTGGAGCGGTTCACGTACGAGAAGACGTCGAGCCGGCTGCTGGCGCTGATAGCCGCCGATCAGGCCGGCGCAGCGGCGCGATCGCCGGCGGCCGCGGACGTTGTGCCGATCGCGGCGTGAGGCGACACTGCCGTTCAAGCTACTTGGGTCAGGCAGACGGAACTCCCCAGCGCGGCCGTCAATTCCCGCTTCCATCTGGCAATCGCCGCGAAGTCGATGGCCAATCGAACCGGTTCGCTGCCGGCGATCCACGATCTCAGCGCATCGAGGTCGCTTCGCCAGACGACCGGCAGAGCGGTGTCGGCGGCGATTTCCATGGCCCGGTTGTCGATCCCAAGCACCAGCGACCGCCGGCCGTGCTCCAGGCATTTGATCCCGCCGTGCAAACGGGTGCCGACGTGGTCGAGCGGTTCGCTCCGCCCCAGGAGTTGCTCCAGGGCCCCCACGGACCGGTCCAGCACGGTCGCCGGCGTGGAGAACTCCGCCAGGTATCGCGCGTCGCCGCTGCCCTGCGGCCAGAAGTACACCCGCTTGTATTGTGAGAAGAGCAAATCCAGCACCTGGCGGTCCGCCGGCCGGTTCTTGTTGTAATCGGTCAGCGTCAGCAGCACATCGTCCGCCTTGCTCGTCGGAACCGTGCGCAGCAACTCCGGCGTTAGCCGCCACATCGTCGGACAACCCGTGTTGATGACATTGGTCAGCCCCAGGCCCCGTAGCTTTTGGCTCGTGTAGCCGTCGCGGACCGAATGCGGCAACCGCGGCGACAACGCCGACAGCAACACCGACCGCGTGTAGGCATCGGGCTCGTCCTGGTACTGCCACCAACCGGTGCCCATCAACACGACGCGCCGCAGCCGGGCCGCCTCCGCCGGGGAGATGTGCCACTGCCGGTACTGCTGCATGTGGCTGCTGAGCAGGTTGGTCCCGCCGACCATCACCAGGTCGCTGCCCGCCGCCAACTCCAGTTCCTCTGCCGTCAGCGGCAATTGCGATGGAACCCAGACCCAGTCATACTCCGGCAGCAATTCGGTCAGCTCGCGCATCACGGCTTGACGCACGATCAGATCGCCCAGATTTCCCGGCGGCGCACCGTCGCGAGAGGTGATCGAGGGGTCCAGAAGACACGCGCGCGGCATTCATGGCTCCCGTAGTTCAACCACCAGCGCCACGTGCTTCTGGAACCGCTCCAGCGCCACAAGCGTGTACGATGTCAGCAGCACATTCAGCAAATCTTCCAGCGATTCGTGGCTCACCCAGTTCAACGACCGTCGAAGCGGCATCTTCCACCAGCATTCCAGCGAGCAGTAAGTCAGCAAGATTCGCCGGAACCGCCGGGCCATGACCTGCCGCAGGAACAGCGGGACGTCTTGCACGTACTCCAGCACGCCGCTCATGAAGGCGAACTCCGCCGCCACGTCCGGCAGGGGCTGCGCGTTCAAGTCCACCAGCAGCGTGCGGTGGTCGCGGCGAAGGCAATCAATCGGAATGTATTGGTTTCCCCGCACCAGCAGAGGTTCGAGCCACATCATGCCGCAGCCGATATCCATCACCGGTCCGCTGGTGTCGACGAACGCCGCCAGATGGGCAATGCGGTCCTTCCACGCTTCATCGAATTCGGCGGGTTTGCTGAACAGCCGGTCAACGGGAGCGGCGCGCGGATCAAGGGCCGGCGTTTTCGTCATCGGCAGGTCTCCTCTTTCGGTTATCGGTCGTAGAAGAAGTCGAACTGTAATTGCAACCCGCGCCCGCCGCGGGATTCTTTGCTGCCCATACTGGCGGATGTCCGATAATAACCGCAAATGCGCGTTGCTTTTCTCTCCTACCAGTGGCCCGGTCTGCGCATGGGGGGCATCGGATCCTACGTGCGGCAGAGCGCCGCGGCGCTGGCGTTGGCGGGGCACGAGCCGCATGTGTTCACGTTGGGAGACGTAGATGCGATGCCGGATAACGTCCCGGAAGGCGTCGTGCTGCACCAGACGCCGGACCCGGCTCGCCGGGTGTCCGCCTCCACGCTGCCGGCGGAACTGGCCGCGGTGATCAACAGCGGGGGAGAAGCGGTGTACCGGCTGGCCATCGCCTGGCTGCTGACGGCCGATTTCCAGCGGGAGCATCAGCAACAGCCGTTCGACATTGTGGAAACCGCCGACGTCGACGCGTCCGGTCTTCCGTTGCTGCTGGATGCGGGCCGGCTCCTGCCCGTTGTCGTTCATTTGCACACTTGCACCGCCATTGCCAATCGGATCAACAACGTGGTTCCCGGTTTACGGGAGCAATTGATCGAAGCGATGGAAGCTGCGCAGATCCACCTGGCCGATGCCCTGTGCGCTCCGACGCGGGCGGTGGTGCGTTCAACTGAAGCGCTCGTACCGCTGAAGTGCCAGCCGGAAACGATCGCACATCCTTACGTCTGTTCCGCCACGGCTTTCGTGCCGCCGCCGGTGGATGGGCCGGTCGTGTTCGTCGGCCGGATCGAGTGGCGCAAGGGTTGTGGCGTTATTGCCGAGGCGCTCAACGGTTTCCTGGCTCGTCACCCGAAGGCACGTTTCCGGTTTATCGGTCCCGATACCAACACCGCGCCGGGGGGAAGTTCGGTCCGGCTGCACGTCCTGGGAACCCTGGCCGAATCCGTGCGCGATCGCGTTGAATTCACCGGCGAGCTTCCGCTGCCGCAGGTCGAAACGGCCCTAAACGGCTGCTCGTTCTGCGTGCTGCCGAGCCTGAGCGAAAACTTCAGCCTGGCAATCTGCGAAGCGATGGCCGCCGGGCGAACCACGATCGTCGCCGCCGGCACGGGATCGGTCGAATTGGCCGGCGATGCGGGCGTGGTAGTGGAACCCGGCTCGGCCGCCTCGCTGCTGGAGGCGATGGATTCAACTTATCGCGACCGCCGGCGGCTGAACGAACTTTCCCGGGTGGCGTTCGACCGCGTGCGCAGCCTGTGCGACCCGCTTGCCGTATCCGAGCGGCGGGTCGATTTTTACCGGCGCGTGATTGCCCAGTTCGGCCGTCGAACGCCCGGTTACACGTCGGACCGGCTGGCCAGTTTGCCCTCGGAGGTGGCGGCGGCGGTTCTTCCAAGTATCTCGCGCCTCACGGCGGCGCTGTTGCGGGTTGACGGCCCGACCGATTCACCGGGACGCCGGCTCGAAGACATCTGCCAGAAACTGACCGCCGGCCAGTCCGGATCGGCGAACGTTCTGCTCTATGGCGCCGGCAAGCACACGGACCGGCTGCTGAGCGAACGGCACCGTTGGGAGCGGCACGGTCACCGGGTCGTCGGGCTGATCGACGACCATCCTCGCTTCCTCCAGACGCCGCGATACCTGGGTTTGCCCGTGCGTTCGCTCGCCGACGTGCAGACCGACGCCATCGCCGGCAACCGTCTGCCCGCCGTGGTCCTCAGCACCGACACCTACGAGGATCAGTTTTGGGAACAGACCAAGAGCCTTCGCGAGCACGGCGTCCGTGTATTTCGGCTTTACGGCCATTAACACATGTACGACCTGTCGATTGTCATTCCGACCTGTAACCGCGCCGAGCTGCTTCGACGCGGACTGGCGAGCCTGCGCCAGGACGTGCGATGCTCGTTTGAGGTGATCGTCGTGGACGGCGCAAGCGAGGACGGGACGGGGGCGGTGCTGGCGGAATTTGGAAAATATTTCGGCGATCGGCTGAAAATCATCCGTGAAGATCATCGCCAGGGGTTTGTCCGGGCGGCCAATAAGGGATTTCGCGCCGCCGTCGGCCGGAACATGATCTGGCTGAACGACGACGCGCGGCCCTTGCCGGGGACGCTGGACGAAGCGGTGCGGCAGATCGATTCGGCGGCGGCGGACGTGGCGTTTCTGGCGATGTTTCATCGCTTCGCATCCGAACGAAACGTCGCGTTTGAAACGACGCACGAGGGAAAGATATTCCGCCTCTGCCACGTTCGCGGGACGCTGTACGCGAATTTCCCCATCGGGCGGCGCCTGACGTATCAGACGTTGGGATATTTCGACGAGCGGTTTTATTTCTTCGGGGCTGATCCCGACCTGTCGCTCAAGGCCTGGCAGGCGGGAATGTGGATCGAGCCGGCGCATGGCTGCTTCATCGATCACGATGAGCACGCGGACGAGCGCCGCGCCCAAGACTTGGACCGGGGTCGCCAGGACAACCAGAAGCTGTTCGCCAAGTGGGACCTGCCCGAGAAGAATCTAGTCCGGAACGATTTCGATCCGCGTCGGCCGTGCACGCTGCGGGGGCTTGCGGCCCAGCGGCCGAGCGTGACGTTTCTGATCTCGACGCACAATCGCATCAGCGCGCTGGCCGGCACGCTCCGGCAGTTGCAAACGCTGGAGAACTTGCCGGATTTCGCGGCCCAAACGGTTGTGGTGGACAACGCCAGCACGGACGGCACGGCCGAGGCCGTGGCTGGACAGTTTCCGGCGGTGCGGCTGGTGCGGTTGCGGAAAAACCGCGGCGCGTGCGCCAAAAACGCGGGGCTTGGCGAGGCGGCGGGCGAGTATATTGTATTTCTGGATGACGACTCCTATCCGGATGCCGAGTCGATTCGGCGAATGATCGAGCATTTCCGCGCCTGTCCAAGACTGGGGGCGGCGGCGTTCGACGTGATCCTTCCCGATGGATCGCGGGAGAGCAGCGCGTTTCCAAGCGTGTGCATCGGTTGCGGGACGGGGTTTCGGCGCGAAGCGCTCCAGGCCGTGGGGGGTTTGCCGGACGACTTTTTCATGCAGGCGGAGGAATACGACCTGTCGTTGCGGCTGCTGGACGCGGGCTGGGACATCGAGCGATTCGAAGACCTGAGGGTGTCGCATCTGAAGACGGCCATCGCGCGTCAGCCGGCGCGCACGACCCGGCTGGACGTGCGGAACAATCTGCTGGTGATCGCCCGGCGGTTTCCGCGGAAATGGGCGTGGCCCTACGCGATCGATTGGATGCGGCGATATCGGTGGATGGCTGAAGGAAAAGGCTGGCGGCATCGGATCGCGTTCTGGCGCGGATTGTTGGAGGGCATGGCAAAATCGCTACGACCGGGCCGACGACGGGTGGTGTCGGATGGGGCGTTCGAAAAATTCGCGATGATCGAAGAGATTCAACGCCGGCTGGCCGCGGCGAAAAGGAATACTCCAATCCGCTCGATCCTTTTGATTGACGTCGGGAAGAATGTCTATGCGTATTGGCTGGCGGCGCGGGAGCTGAACTTGAACGTCGTCGCGATCGCCGATTCACGAATGGCCAAAGCCGGACGGCATTATCGGGGGATTCCAATCGTTGACGACAACGTCGCCCGCGCCCTGCAATTCGACGCGGCGGTGGTGGCGAACGTCTCGCCGGTTCATTCGCTTCAACGGGCTTCGGTCTGGCGCGCGATGGAAAGCCGGCCCGTGATCGACCTGCATGAATCGAATCCGTCCCAGGCCGCCGCGGCCTGACACTTGGTCCGGTTCCATCTAATGCGGCTGGGTTGCTTGCGTCGTCGCAGTTCTTGGCCCCAGAAGATAAATTACGTCATTATCAAGCACCTGTGGCTGGCTGGCTGCGTCGTTCAATACGTCCCTCAAAGAATATGCTGCTTCAGCTCTAGGTTTGAATACCGCTTTCTCGTTTAATGGGTTGCGACCAACGAACCGAACCGTGATCTTATCTGGGTCATAGTTGGTCTCAAGGCCGGCGGCAATTATCGCTTGACGGAGGGTTACCCCTTGGCCACCTTGGCCATCAATGACATTAGCCAGATCATATATGCCGGGGCGCAACAGCAGGATTCCACCGACATAATACTTCCCTTTTGCAGGATCGGTCTGATCAGGATCGGCCAGCGTAAACCGCGGAGACTTCTGCGTGGTGACAATGACCACTGCTCCCTTGACCAAAGTCGGCGGATTTTTGGATTGCAACACGTCCTTAACGGCAAATTCGACAGCGTATGAAGGCTTGTTTCGATATATCACATATGCGAAGGCACTCAAACGGTCCGAATCATTGAGGCCTGCCATGAGAATAGCTTGTTTGAGATTCAGTCTGCGACGGTTAATTTTCAGTTGATACTCGCCCGGCTGCATGACGTTTCCCTGAATGATAAATGTGTCGGGATGGAATGAAGGCCGTGTCGGCGGGATTTGGCGCGATAAGAACGACGATGGGGAAGAGTTGACTGATGCCGGCAGTTGGCCAGGCATCAGATTTCGGACGACGATGCTGCTTCCGCCCAGCACTGCGGCGGCCGTCAAAATGGCCATGACCAGGTGCGAGGTTTTCGCCAAAGCCAGTAGCCGGAGACTTCCCCGTGCAATCATTGCGGCGCCGGGCGAGGGGGGACCGCCGGAGGCGGCCCCAGCAATCGTCACGCTCAGGAGGCCCTTGGGAGCGGGGACAGCAACGGCTAATGCCAGCATCGCCTCCACCGAGGCCGCGTGCGTTCCGGCCCGCGCAGTGAAGAATTCCCGCATATGCTGAACGCCGCGCTGCAGCCGCTTGTGGACGGCGTCGTTGGAGATGCCCAACGCATTGCCGACTTGCGAAATTTCCAGTTGTCGAAGGTGGCGAAGGATGACAACATCCCGCTCATGGGCCTTTAGAGACAGTTTCAAAACTATGTTTCATAGCTTCGTAGTCGGGTAACGATGAGAGAGCGGGCGGCCAGTTCATGCAGGGCTTGAAAGTGTTCACCGAAGCGTTCGTAACACATTCTCAAGCGGCGGAAGTGGCTGA
>Ga0209415_10000865_pt1 | contig 57410 bp, 44 predicted proteins | sample PeaSoiSIISIP2007_FD_187696 | JGI IMG/M metagenome (GOLD analysis project Ga0209415, IMG submission 187696) | Peat soil microbial communities from Weissenstadt, Germany - SII-SIP-2007 (SPAdes) (version 2) | ecosystem: Environmental > Terrestrial > Soil > Wetlands > Peat | place: Germany... | reverse complement strand
CGAAACAGCTCCTCGACGTTGGCGTCGTGCTCGCCGATGCCACCGGTTTGATAGACGACGACCTCCGTCACGATTGCCCCCTTCGCCACAAGAGCTGCCGGCAACTCGGAGCTGGCGCGCTGGCTGCGCGGCAGAAGCACGCGGCGACCGGCGAGTTCCGCGCCCATCTCCTGCGCCAAGGCCGCGCCGCTGTACTCGCGAGCGACGAATTCAATGCGAATGCCTTCCGCCGCCGCGGCCGTCGCTGTCGCCGGTCCCACCGCGGCGTACAGCGGACGCGCTACCGCCTCCAGCTGGCATCCCAGCTCGCGACACCGCAGCGCAAAAAATCGCACCGCGTTCGCGCTGGTGAAGAGCACCCAATCAAAATCCCGCCGTGCGGCGAGGGCGCGATCGAGCGACTCCGATCTTTCAGCCGGCGAAAAACTGACCGCCGGCAGCAGCAGCACCTCGGCCCCGAGCTCTCCAAACCGCTCGATCACATCGTGCGCCTGTTCCCGCGCGCGCGTGACGATGATCCGCTTTCCCTGTAGGACCTGATTCATGGCCCCGCATGCGGTTTCGGCTTTTCCATCGCATGGTCCTCAAATTCGCGCAGGATGCGTCCGGCGCCCGCGCGCACCAGCATGTCCGCAACCTGCAGCCCGAGCGCTTGCACGTCGTCGCCTTTGCCCGACGCGTTTTCCCGCAAGCACTCACTGCCGTCGGGCGAAAGCACGGCAGCGTCGAGCTTCAACATTTCGTTTTCGATTCGCGCCCAGGCACCGATGGGGACGTGGCAACCGCCATTCAGCGCCGCGATCAACGTGCGTTCCTGCCCGATGCAGCGGCGCGTGATCTCATGGTCGAGCGCGGCGAGATGCCGCTGCAATTCGCCATCTTCCTTGCGCGTTTCGATCGCCAGCGCGCCCTGTCCCGCCGCCGGCAGACTGATATCCGTAGAGAGCACTTGCGTGATCCGATCGCTCATGCCCAGCCGGTCCAATCCCGCTTTGGCGAGGACGATCGCGTCGCACTCTCCGCGCGCGAGCTTCGCGAGCCGCGTATCCACATTGCCGCGCATCTCGCACACCTGCAAATCCGGACGATAATGGCGCAACTGGCTTTGGCGGCGTACGCTGCTCGTGCCGATGCGCGCGCCATGCGGAAGTTCGTCCAGCGTCTGCCCGGAGCGCGTGATCAGCGCGTCGCGCACGTCTTCGCGCTCGCAAATTGCGGCCAGGATCAGCGTATCGGGTATTTCACTCGGCAAATCTTTCAGGCTGTGCACGGCCATATCCACGCGGCCATCAAAGAGCGCATCTTCCAGTTCCTTGACGAACATGCCTTTCACGCCCACCTGGCCGAACGGCAGATGGTCGATCTTGTCTCCGGAAGTCTTGATCACGATGACTTCAGCGGAAATCCCGGCGCGCTCTTCCAGAAGTTTTCGCACGTGCTCGGCCTGCCACAGCGCGAGCGCGCTGCCGCGCGAACCGATGGCGAGCCGCTTCACGGTTTCCTCTGGTCCAAGCGGAAGAGATCGCGCAACGCTTCGAGGTTCTGAAGTTTTCGCCGCAGCTCGCGCTCGCCACGGAGGCGTTCCGCCGGATCCAACAGCACGCGGTTCAAGAAATCGTCCAGCAAAGCCGACATCTGCGCGCGCTCAGCCTCGCCCAGATGCGGCGTCGCCGCCAGCCGCTCGCGGAGAAATATTTCCCGCTCCTCGGTCAGGCGCTCGCGAAGAGACTTGAGAACTTCATTCGTGTCCACGCCCGCGCGCCAAACGAAAAACTTCTCAACGTGTTCCTCAATGATGGCCTCGGCGCGTGGAACCTCCGCCTGGCGCGCTTTCTTGTTTTGCTCGACGATTTCCCGCAGGTCGTCAATATTGTAGAGGTAGAGGTTGTAAAGCTCTGAAGCCCCGGCCTCGACGTTCCGCGGCACTCCCAGATCGATGACGAATAGCGCTCGATTCCCGCGCGCTTCCATCGCCTGCGCCAGCATCGCGCGAGTCAGCACAGCCTCCGGGCTCGCCACGGAAGTGACGATCATGTCCGGCCAATCGAGCGCCCGGTCCAGGTGCTCCCAGGCGACGACTTCCGCGCCAACGCGCCGCGCCAGCTCTTTCGCCCGCTCGGGCGTGCGATTCGCCATGCGCAGCGCCGCGATTCCGCGGTCGCCTAGATGGTCCACCACCTGCTCGCTCACTTCGCCCGCGCCGAGAATCAGGGCTCGGTGATCCTTCAAGCTGCCGAAGATGCGTTCCGCTAGCTTTACTCCGGCAAACGCCACCGACATCGGCCGCGTCCCGATGTCCGTCTCGGCGCGCACACGTTTGCCCACTTCGAGCGCGCCCTGGAACACGCGGTTCAGCACCGGCCCTGTCGCGCCGCAATCGAGCGCGGCACGATACGCCTCGCGCACCTGGCCAAGGATTTCCGCTTCGCCCAACAACATCGAATCGAGCCCTCCGGCGACGCGATACAGATGCCGTACCACTTCGCGGTCCCGGTGACGGTACAAATTCTGATTCAACTCATGCAGCGGCAGTTGGTGGAACGATGCGAGGAATCCTTCAAGATCGGCCACGCTGTTCCCGGCCTCTTCCGGAGGCACGCCATATAGCTCGCTGCGATTGCAGGTGGAAAGCACCAGCGTCTCTTCCAGGATGCCGCGTTCGCGCAACTGGCTCGCCGCCGTGCGGGCCTGCTCCGCGCTAAAGGCCACGCGTTCGCGCAACTCGACCGTAGCCGTCCGGTGATTCAATCCGATGAGCACGAGTTCCATCGTCAGAAGAACCGGTGAAAGCGCGAGAGATAGAGGTTCACGATGCTATAGCTGAAAATGACGAGCAGAAAATTGGCGACGCAAAGCCGCGAAGCCCGCGCCCCGCGCCACGTTCCCGTTCGCGACAACACCCAGTACGCCAAATACGCGGCCAGGATGACCAGCGTCACAAACACCTTCCAATCGCCGTGCCAATACCCCCCGAAAAGCCGGTGCGCCCAGACGAACCCCAGGCACACGCCGATCGCCAGCGACACCAATCCGACGCCCACACTGCTGCGGCTCACGCGCTCCAGCACGTCGAGCGCGGGGAATCGCCAGCCGATTGCACCGAGCTTGCGGCCACGCAGCAGGCGATTCTGCATGAGATAGATCAAGCTCGTCACAAACGACAGCGCGAACGCGGCGTAGGCAAGGATATTCAGCGTCACGTGAAATGCGAAAATCGGGCCCTTCGCCGGCGCGGGCGTCACCGGGCTGCCCGCCGCGCGGTGCGCAATCAAGAAAACCGCCAACACAACCGGCAGCACGAACGCGCCCACCGTGCGCTGGCGATGCCAAAGCTCCAGGGCCAAGTACGTGGCGGCCAGCAGCCAGGCAAAAAGAGATAGCGATCCGGCGAGGTCGTCGTAGGGCACCGCATGAATCATCCGCGATCGCTGCAGCAGGGCGAGATAATGCAGCGCCAGGCCCGCCGCGAGACACAGCGTCGCGCCATAGCCCACGGCGATTCTCGGGGCGTAGAGATACCAGACGTACAGCGCCAGACTGATGGCGTAGACGATCGATGTCGCGGGAACGAAGTAGTTCGCCATGTGGGGGCCGCCGCCTCGCGATCTCATCCTTCCGAACACTATGAGAGCGGAGCTAGTCTCCGCCCGCGTGGGCAAAGCCGGAGGGAGCGCAAGTACGACCGGCCCATTATAGCGAAACTTCAGTCCCGCAAGCACATACACCGCATGGCGGTAGTGAGTCAGTTTCCGATAAGCACGTTAATCAGGCGCTGATCCATTGACCTCGTCAAGTCGCGTCGGCGCTTCCATCGCGATAGAGTCTATACCGACCATTCCGGGCCGCTTTCGATAAATCGCGATTACACTCACGAGCCGGTTCAAAGTGTAATCGCCTGATTTCACCGATTGAAGAATAGCCACAAAACATGCTAGGCCCGCAGCTTGCTCAGCAGCTGGTCGGCTGCCGCATGATCGCTGTCAATGTTTGCTTGTTTGAAGAATCTCTTGGCGTTCGGTATTGAGGCCTGCACGCCGCGACCTTCAAGGTAGGCGATTCCGAGAAAGAAAAAGGCGTCATCTCTTCCCACCCCAGAAATATTCTTCACTTTTGTTGCGGCGCGGAAACAACGAACGGCCGCTCGTGGATTCCTCCTGACCCCCTTCCCCCAGTAGTAGTGAATCCCAAGCTGAATCAGTGCGTCACCGTCACCCGCTCCAGCAGCTCTCCTGAACCATTTGAAAGCTGCCTTTAGGTCGCCGTTTTCTCGATCTGTTATTGCGATATTTTGGGCTGCGCACGTGTTTCCGGCGCGGAATGCTTTTCTCAGCCACAAGAGCGCTTCCTCGACGTTTTTTCTGACCCCATGTCCATTGGACAGTAGGATTCCCAAATTGTTTTGCGCAGGGCCACTGCCGTGCTCAGCGGCTCGCCGAAACCACTGAGCAGCTTTCGCGGCGGACCGCCTCACAGTTACCTTTCCTCGATTGTCCTTGCATCCGTCCGAATACCGATCCGCTACTTCCCATTCTGCTTCTCGGTCGCCATTCCTCGCTTGCGCCAGCAGAGACTGCCATTCAGATACAGACGTCTTGTAGCTGTACGAACAATCCCAACCTCTCTGTGTCACTCTCCAGGGAGATTCCGCGTCAATCACCGTGTTGTGGGTGTTGAGTGCTCGACGTTTTGCCATAATCACTCCGCTGCAAGTTCTCGATCTACAATTATAACGTGGGTTTATGTGATTATTGGTGGATCGCCTTATCGCCGGCAATCAGCCCCAGCAGCAGGCAAACTCCTAGTAAGTCGGATTACCGGAAACTAACGCACTGCACGCTGCCCGGTTCGGATGCGCCACGGGAATACATTTGTTATGATGTCGCTCTAATCTTCTTGCATGAGCCACACGAGCAATTTCGCCGGCCGCAGAGCCTTGTTCCTCCGGGCATGTCGTTCCGAGCCAACGGAGCGCGTCCCCGTGTGGATGATGCGTCAGGCCGGGCGCTACCTGCCCGAGTATCGCGCCCTGCGCGAGCGGCACACCTTCCTCGAGACGTGCAAATCGCCGGAACTCGCCGCGGAGGTTTCGCTTCAGCCGTTTCGCGCCCTTGGCGTGGACGCCGTCATCGTCTTCTCGGACATTCTGATCGTCGCCGAAGCGATGGGGCTGCGGATCGAGGTCGGCGACGGCGGGCCCGTGATTCGCGAGACGATTCGCACGCAGGCGCAAGTGGATTCGCTCGCGGACTTTGATCCTGAAGTCGAGACGCGCTTTACCTGCGACGCGATTCGCCGCCTCGCGCGCGAGCTTGGCCCGGACGTTCCGGTTATCGGCTTCGCCGCGGCCCCGTGGACGCTCGCCTGCTATTTGATCGAAGGCCGGAGCAGCGACGGTTTCCCCAAAGCGAAAACGATGCTCTGGCGCGAGCCTGCGTTGTTGCGCGCGTTGCTCGAACGCATCGCGCGCGCCACCGCGAATTATCTTCGCGCGCAAATCGCAGCGGGCGCCGTGGCCGTGCAACTCTTCGACACTTGGGCCGGAGAACTTTCCCTTGCGGATTACCGCGCGTTCGAGTTGCCCGCAACACAACTTCTGCTTTCCGAACTCGGCGCCGGGGCCGCGCCCACAATTCTTTACACGAAGGCGTCAAATCACTTGATCGAGGCCGTGGCCGCGACGGGCGCGAGCGTCCTGAGCGTGGATTGGCGCGCCGATCTCGCGAAACTGCGCGCGCAATTCGGCTCTCGGGTCGCGCTGCAAGGCAACGTGGATCCGTGCGCGTTGCTGACCTCGCGGGAAACCATTCGCGCGGCCGTGCGCGCCGCTGTGCAGGCCACCGGCGGCGTGGGCCACGTCCTGAATCTCGGCCACGGGATACTGCCGCAAACGCCCGTTGAAAATGCGCGCGCATTCATCGAAGAAGGCCAGGCCGCGCCCGTCGCATTCGCGCCGACGGCGCGCACGGCCGCGCCGGCAGCGCCGCCCGCATAGGAACTCGCCATGTCCGACGCGACATCACATCTCGAGCTCGACGGCCAGCGCCTGGAAATCTCCGAGGCTTTTCTCGAAAACTACAATCGCCCCGGCCCGCGCTACACCAGTTATCCCACCGCTCCCGTGTGGCAAGACGATTTCGGCCCCAACGATCTCGAGCAGCGCTATCGCACGGCCGACGAATCGCGCAGCCCCATTTCGCTCTACATGCATCTTCCCTTCTGCGAGAGCCTGTGCTTGTTCTGCGCCTGCAACGTCGTCATTCAAAAGGATCACGCCGTTGCTCCGCCGTATCTCGCCACGCTGCGAAAAGAAATCGACCACGTCGCGCGATTCGTTTCGCGCGATCGCGTCGTGCATCAATTCCACTGGGGCGGCGGCACGCCGACCTATCTTTCTCCCGCGCAAATGGAGGAGCTATTCGCCTGGACGCGCGAACGCTTTACCTTCGGATCCGACGCGGAAATCGGCATCGAGGTGGACCCACGCGTCACCACGCGCGGGCATCTGGAATCGCTCGCTCGCATGGGCTTCAACCGTCTGAGCCTCGGCATCCAGGACTTTCACCCCGAAGTGCAGCAGGCCGTCCACCGCGTTCAGCCGCTCGAAGCCACGCGCGATTTGATGCAGCTCGCCCGCTCGCTCGGCTTCGCCAGCATCAATGTGGATTTGATTTACGGGCTTCCCTATCAGACCGCCGATCGCTTCGCGCGCACCGTCGAGCAGGTGGTCGCGCTCGCTCCCGATCGCGTCGCCATGTTCAGCTACGCGCACGTTCCCTGGCTGCGCAAGCAACAAGGCTCTTTTGCGGTTCACCTGCCGGAAGGGATGGAGAAATTCCACATTTTCCGCGCGGGATTGCAGGAATTTCTCGCCGCTGGCTATCTCTATATCGGGCTCGATCATTTCGCGCGGCCCGAGGACGAACTCGCCGTCGCCCAACGCGAGCGCACGTTGCATCGCAATTTTCAGGGCTACACCACGAAGGCCGGGGCCGATCTTTACGGCATGGGAGTCAGCGCCATCAGCGGCATCGCGGACGCCTACGCGCAGAACGTGCGCGAAATCACCGGCTACGCCACCCGCGTCGCCGAGCGGGGCCTCGCCACCATGCGCGGCTACCGGCTTTCCGCGGAGGACGTTCTTCGCCGCGCGGTCATTAGCCGGCTGCTGTGTCACACCGTGATTCGCAAGAGTGAAATCGAATCCGAATTCGGAATTCGCTTCGACGAAACCTTCGCGCCCGAACTGGCGCGGCTGGCACCGTTTGCCGCCGACGGCCTGGTGCTTCTAACGCCCGGCGAGTTGCGCGTCACCGGGTTGGGCCGCGTCTTCATCCGCAACGTCGCTATGATTTTCGATCCGTATCTCGAGCAGCAGCATTTGAGCGCGAAACCGCTCTTCTCGAAAACGCTCTGATTTCGCGGGCCAACATGCCGAATTCACCAGCCGTCCTCATCATCGGCGCCGGAATCTCCGGCCTCGCCTGCGCGCATTATCTGCGCCGGCGCGGCGTGTCCGTCCAAGTCCTGGAGGCCAGCGATCGTCCCGGCGGTCTGATCCGCAGCGTGGAACAAAATGGTTTTCATTTCGAGTTAGGGCCGCAAACCTTTCTTTCCACCAATATTCTTTTGGAGATGATCCGTAAGCTAGGAATCGAGGATCAGCTTCTCACCGCGGACGCCCGCATGCCCCGCTACATATTGCGCGGCGGGCATTTGGTGGAGGCCCCAATGAGCCCCTTCGCGTTGCTGGGCACGCCGCTCTTCGGAGCGCGCACGAAATGGCGCCTCTTTACCGAGGTGTTCCGCCGCGCGCAGCCGCCTGAGGGCGACGAGTCTATCGCGGCCTTCGTCCGGCGCAAATTCGGAGACGATTTGCTCGATGGCATGGTGGGACCGTTGGTCTCGGGAATTTACGCAGGTGATCCGGAGCGGCTGAGCCTCCGCGCCGCGTTCCCGGAAGTCCATCGCTTTGAGAGCGAAGTTGGCAGCGTCCTGCGCGGCATGGTGAAATTTCGTGCGCGCGAAAAGTCAAAATCCGCCCCGCGGCACGGCCTCTGCTCGTTCCGGGATGGCATGGAAACGCTGCCGCGCGCGCTGGCGCACTCCCTCGGCCCCGCTCTCTCCTACAATTCGCCCGTCGATTCACTTCGCCGCGTAAAATCCAATGGACACGGGGCGTTCGACGTTCAGTTTTCCGCCGGCAACGTCGCCGAAAGTTTCTCGCCTCTTTCCATTGTGGTCGCCACGCCCTGCGACGTTTCCGCCCGCCTGCTGAGCGACCTCGATGCTGAATTCCCGGAGGCGTTCGGCTCGATCGAATACGCGCCTGTGGCGGTCGTCTCCACCGGCTACGCAGCGTCTTCGGTCGCAGGCACGGCGAAAGGCTTCGGTTTCCTCGTTCCGCGCAGCGAAAGTCTGCGCATGCTCGGCACGGTCCGAAACTCGTCCATTTTCCCCGGGCGCGCTCCCGAAGGCCACCTCGCCATGGCGACTTTCGTCGGCGGAGCGACGGATTCCGAAATCTGCACGTGGCGGGACCAGAGAATTGCCGATACCGTTTGCGCTGAACTCGCAAAAGTGATGAAGATTAGTGCGCCGCCAGTCGAACTCCGCGTGCAGCGTTATTCCCGCGCGATCCCCCAGTACAATCTAGGCCACACCCGGGTGATCGGCCGCCTCGTCCAACTTACGGCAAGCCAGCCGGGGCTTTTCCTCGCGGGGAATTATCTGTCGGGCCCATCCATCGGCGCTTGCGTCAACCAGGCGCAGGAGACGTCCCACACGGTCTGCAACTACTTAGCGAAAATCGGCGTCCTCGGCCCGACTATCCCCAGCCCGCCTCCCTCTCAAAACTGAGCTTTGCCCATTTCAAATTCGATGGCGTTCTCCGCTCCATTGAGGGTGGCAAATCGTAGTAACATGCCGTGCCCGCTGTGAGCCGACTGGCCCCAACGGCGAAACCGGCGCGGCGGGCGAAGGCGCATGGCTCATCCGTTCGTTCCGCTCTTTCGTATCTAAAGAGTGGAGAAAGCTCGGGATAGTGTTTCTCTTTGCTTTTCAGGAGTCAGGCGGCTCGACGCCCCCCGCGGATGGGGCGCTCATGGAACGCCTCATCCAGCGCGACGCCACCGCGCTCGAGGAGCTATACGATCGCTACGCCCGGCCGGTTTACTCGCTCGTCCTGCGGATTTCGCAGCAGCCGGCCTCCGCTGAGGAAATCGTCCAGGATGTTTTCCTCCTGCTCTGGCGCAACGCCGCCCGTTACCGCGCCGCCCGCGGCCCGCTCGAACCGTGGCTCTTCACCATGGCTCGCAATCGCGCGCTCGATTTTCTCCGGCTCAAGCGGGAGAAGCAGCGCCGCCGCGAGGACTCCTATGAAGTCGAGTTACCCGATTCAGTCCACGCGCCGAACCCGGAGACGCAGCTCGATAGCGCTCTCCGCGCGGAGCGCGTGCAGGCTTGCATGGGCTCTCTCCCCGAGGCGCAGCGCCGCGCCATCGAGCTGGCTTTCTTTGAGGGCATGACGCACAGTGAGATCGCCAAGGCTTTGGCGGAGCCGCTGGGCACGGTGAAGAGTTGGATCCGCAATGGGCTGATTCGCTTGCGCGAATCCCTGGAAAGCTCCTCCGCGGCCGGGACCGGGAAAGGATAGTAGTGGCGGACTGCGAACAACTTCGCGATCAGTACGAGGCCTACGCGCTAGGCGCGCTCGAAGGAGCGGAACGCGACGAGATCGAGCGGCACCTCGCACGTAATTGCCCCGTGTGCACGCAGGGCGTCGCGGAGGCGCGCTGGGTGGTCGCGCAGCTCTCGTATCTCTCGCCGGACGCCGCGCCGCCGCCCGCTCTCCGCTATCGCATCATCTCTGAGGCGAGTCCGGCATCCTCAGCGCATCCCACGCCGGAGCGAACTTGGGTGCCCGCCTGGGCCTGGGCGATCGCTGCGGCGCTAGTGGCCATGACGATCTTCTCGACCTATCAGAATCATCGCGCCGACCGTGAACTCACAGCTTTGCGGCAGCAGATCCAGACGGCGGAGTCCCAGGGCCAGCAGCTTGAGACGGAGCGCGCGCACTACGTCATGGCGACTGAAATCCTGATGGCGCAGGATGCGAAGCCGGTGAAGATGATGCCGCAGAAGCCGGATATGCCGATGTTCCACGCGGTTTGCAGCCAGAAGATGGGCGTGCTGGTCATGGCGCACAATGTTCCGCAACTTCCATCCACCATGACGCTGCAATTATGGGCCGTGTCCAAGCAGGGCAAACCGATGAGCCTGGGAATGTTCCGTCCCGATCAATCCGGCGAGGCGATGATGGTGATGCCGTCATCCGCCGACATGAGCCAAATCGCCGCCCTCGCCATCAGCGAAGAGCCATCAGGCGGGAGTCTGGAGCCCACCAGCGCTCCGGTGTGGGTGGGGCCGCTTAGCTAGTTCCCTTCGGGATTCAAATCTTCGCTCACGCAAGAGTCGAGTACTTAGCCTAGAAGGTGGGTCGAAAGGCTGAGGAACTGTGCATTTCTGTTGAGGAATTACACTAACGCGCGGTAATTAGGCCTTCTTCCCCACGCGTTTCTCGTGCGCGATGCGCATCTCTCTCCGCGTTCCTGCGTCGCGCCAACGCCTGCGGTCCTCCGCCGTCTCAAGAATGAGTGGCGGCCCTGCGTGTGGTCGGCCCTCGGAATCCACCGACACCATCGTGACGTAAGCGCTCGTCGTGTGCTTGCGCTCGCCAGTCAGCGTGTTCTCCGAGAGCACTTTGACGCCAACCTCCATCGAAGTATGGAACACACGATTCACGCTGGCTTGCAGGACGATGAGTTCTCCCACGCGGATCGGATTGCGAAAATCCACGTGGTCCACCGAAGCCGTCACGACGTGGCTCCGCGAGTGCCGCAGCGCCGCCACCGCCGCCGCGATGTCCACGAGGTGCATCACGCGGCCGCCCAGGATATTCTCCAGGACGTTGGTATCCTGCGGCAACACGACCTCCACCATCTCGGTCCGCGAAACGCTGACCGGTCGGCCACGCATGCCGTTGCCATTCTGACCATTTTTTCCGTTCTTCTTTGGCTGTGCCACAGACGCACCTTCTACCCGGAACACTGGCGGGCGAGCAAAAAGCTATTATAATACGCCGAAGGCCATGTCCCAAGCCCCTCAAACACCCCAGAAGAACCGCCGTTCCATGCTCGAGGCTTTCGTGGCCGCCAACCCAAAGGATTCGTTTGGCCGGTACGGACTAGCCATGGAGTGCGCAAACTCAGGGGATGTGGAAGCCGCGGTAAGCCAGTTCCAGCAGCTCCTCGCCGACAATGCAGACTACCTGGCAGGCTATCATCAATACGGTCAACTACTTACGCGGCTCGACCGTACCGCCGAGGCCCGCAAAACCCTGCAGACCGGCATCGACGTGGCCCGGCGAATTGGCAATGACCACGCCCGCTCCGAGATGCAATCCCTTCTGGATTCCATCGATTAGGCCTTTGGGAGCTCCTTCCCGTCAGTAGGGGCGGGGCTCGTCACCGGCTCTCTTGCCTCGGCCGCCTCTCGCCTCTGGCCATATTGGCTCTACCCTCCCCAAACGTATGGATGAGAATACTCGCGACGATACAGGAGTCCGAATCCCGTGCTTGTGATCAGCGACGCAAACGATCCGCAAGCCGTTCTCAGGGTTCAGGTTCTCTGGCAGGAATACTGGCGCGGTCTGGGTCTGCCTGGCAAATTTCAGGGCTTTGATGAGGAGCTACGTACCCTCCCCGGCAAGTACGCCGCTCCCAAGGGAGTGTTAGCGATCGCTACCGTTGACGGTCTTCCGGCCGGCACTGTTGCCCTGCGCCCCTTGGGGATGGATGCCTGCGAATTGAAACGCCTTTACGTTCGCCCTCAATTTCGCAGACGAGGTATCGGCTGCGGACTCATGAAATGGATTGTCGAACGCGCGAAATCCCTTGGCTACAAAACAGCCCACGGCGATACCCTTCCAGTGATGACCGACGCCATGCAGATGTATCGCGACTTTGGATTCCGCGTAATGGATCGCCCGTATTGCGACGACCCGACCCCTGGCGCCATCTACCTAGAATTGCGAATTTGATTCCTGTTCGCCGAGGCCGTGCAATGCGACCAATGACCCGCTCCATCTTCCGCGCGAACATTTCCTCTGCTACCATGCGTCATGGGCCGCCCGCTGGACCACGAGCGCATCCCGATTTTCCCGCTTGAAGTCGTCCTTCTGCCCGGCGCAACGCTTCCCCTGCATATCTTCGAGACGCGCTACAGACTCATGATCCAGCGCTGTATTGAGAAAAGCCTGGTCTTCGGCATCCTGTACAGCCGCACGGTTCAAATCGCTCAAGTCGGCTGCACCGCCGCAATTGCGGAGGTCGTGAAGACCTACGAAGACGGCAGCAGCGACATCGTCACCGTGGGCCAACGCATTTTCGAGGTGAACGAAGCGTTTGACGACGAGCCTTACGCCGAAGCTTCCGTCCGCTACCTCGAGGATGAGGCGCAGGCCGCAGCGCCGGGCGCGGCTGCGCTAAGCCGTCGCCTCTGGGATTTATGTGTCGAGTGCCACAAGATGCTGCGCGGTTCGGCACCGGAGGAGTTCGACCCTGATGCCGATGGTTCGCTGGTCTACTACGTCGCGCGAATCCTCCCGGTGGATTCGGATATCCGGCAGGAGCTGCTCGAAATGCGCTCGGAATCGAAGCGGCAGGCCCGCCTCGCTGAACACCTGGCGATCTGGATTCCCGAGCTGGCCCGCGTGGAACGCACGCGCGGGAAAGCCGCAGGCAACGGCCACGGCCACTATTGAATCGCTGAGTCGCAAGGAGTCCCGGAGGGACGGCACAATCTAGCCCCGGGCCTGCCTGCCGGCAGGCAGGCGGAAGCCCGGGGTAAGCGTAGCATTAGAATTTATTCTCCGTGAGCCCTAGAGGGGCGACACAAACAACTGAGCCACAGGCAATCTGCCCGACGCCCGCCCCCAACCCTAATTTGAATGCAATAATCCAGCATGCTCTAATAACGAAGAATAGAGGCCACATGACTCAGGAAACTTGGACCGCGGTAGACCGTTACTTTGAGGATTCCGTCGTCCCGCAGGACGCCGCCCTGAAGGCCGCACTCAGCGCGAGCGAAATCGCCAAGCTGCCTCCAATCCAAGTGACGCCGACGCAAGGCAAGCTCTTACATCTCCTGGCGCGCAGCATCGGCGCCCGCAATATCCTCGAAATCGGCACGCTGGGCGCCTACAGCACGATTTGCCTAGCTCGGGCGCTCCCGCCCGGCGGCCGGCTGATTACACTGGAATTCAGTCCAAAGCACGCGGAAGTCTCCCGTTCCAATCTTTCGCGTGCCGGCCTCTCCGAAATCGTGGAAATCCGGGTCGGCAAGGCGGTCGATTCCCTGCCGCGCCTCGCCGCCGAGGGCTGCGGCCCCTTCGATTTCATCTTCATTGACGCCGACAAACCCAGCAATCCCGACTACTGGGCCTGGGCGTTGAAACTCTCGCGCAAGGGCAGCCTGATTGTCATAGACAACGTCGTCCGCAAAGGCGGTATTGCCGACCCCGCGAGCGACGATCCCGACGTCGTTGGCACGCGTCGGATGTTCGATTTGATCGCCGCTGAGCCACGCGTCAGCGCCACCGCCCTCCAAACCGTCGGCAGCAAAGGCTACGACGGCTTGGCCATCGCGCTGGTGTTGGGTGACTGACGCCACAACAAGAGGCAATCTTGCCTTCGTGACCGTTTAAGTCTGACAGGCCATCCCGCCGCTCGCCGGACGCCGGTGGCTACATCTCCTAGTACCCGTTCCGCACTTGGACTCTCACTTTTGGCTTCTTTGCTCCCGTGCCTCCCCGCTTCACTGATGCGGCCCTGCCAAACTTTCCTGACCCGCCTATGGTCATCCGGCATCTAAATAGGAGAAACTAGAGAGATACCGGAATTTTCGGGGAACCTATGACCAAGCGAGCCGCCACTCTCGGAGAGTTAAAGCAGGATCCCAACTACGCGCCCGGCGGGCCCATCCGTACGGTGAAGGACGAGATGCGCGAAAACGTCCTCAAGAAGCTGTGCGCCGCGGAGCCACTTTTCGAGGGCGTGCACGGTTACGAGGAGACTGTCCTGCCGCAGATCGTCAATGCCCTTCTCGCGCGGCACAATTTTATCCTCCTCGGCCTGCGCGGACAGGCGAAGAGCCGCATTCTGCGCGGCCTCGTAGATTTTCTCGATCCCGAAATGCCGTATCTCGCTGGCTGCGAAATCCACGATCACCCGTTGCGCCCAATCTGCAAATCCTGCCGCGAATTGATCGCGGAACAGGGTGACGCCGCTCCAATTGCCTGGCGGCCGCGCAGCGATCGGTACGTGGAGAAACTGGCCACGCCGGACGTCACCATTGCGGACATTCTCGGCGACGTGGATCCCATCAAAGCCGCGCGCACCGGCCGCGCCCTCGGCGACGAACTCACCATGCACTACGGACTTTTGCCCCGCGCCAATCGTGGCATCTTCGCGATTAACGAGTTGCCCGATCTTGCCGGAAAAATCCAGGTCGGCCTGTTCAACATCATGCAGGAGGGCGACGTCCAGATTAAGGGCTATCCCGTGCGGCTGCCGCTCGACGTGGTGCTCGTCTTCACGGCGAATCCGGAGGACTACACCGCGCGCGGCAAAATCATCACGCCGTTGAAAGACCGCATGGGCGCGGAGATTCGCACGCACTATCCCGCCACGGTAGATGAAGCGATGTCCATCACGGAGCAGGAAGCGTGGACGAATCGGCCCGGTTCAATCGGTCCCGAAGTTCCGCGCTATCTTCGCGAGACGATCGAGGAGATTGCCTTCATCGCGCGCGACGACAAACGAATCGATAAGCGCTCCGGCGTCAGCCAGCGGCTGCCGATTGCCTGCCTGGAAAGCGTCGTCAGCGCCGCCGAGCAGCGCGCCGCCCGCAATCACGAGCCGCACGCCACCGCTCGCGTCGCCGATCTGTATTCCGCGTTGCCCGCGATCACCGGCAAGCTGGAACTGGAGTACGAAGGCGAATTGCGCGGCGCCGAAACCATCGCGCGCGAACTCGTGCGCTCGGCGGTCGGCAAAGTGTTCAGCAAATATCACGCCAGCGCGAATCTGCAATCCATCACGCAGTGGTTCGAGGCGGGCGGCGAACTGAAACTTTCCGAGTCCGCCCCGGCGCATGAATCACTGAAGCAGTTGCGGCGCATTGAAGGATTGCTCGAGACCGCGGGCCGCCTGGCGTCCGATAATTCCGATGGCGATCCCAGCCTTGCCGCGGCCGCCGAATTCATTCTCGAGGGCATGTGGGCGCACAAGCGCATCAGCCGCAACGAAGAACGCGGTTTTTACGCCGAGCGCCCCAAGACTGTCGAGCCGCGCGAGCCGCTGAATCGTCCGCCGCGCCGCCAATTCAATTGATTGTGCTCTTCGCAGGGTGAAGGAGAAAGACCGCGCCGTGAAATACGTTCGCTACACAAAATACACTGGCGAACCCGCTGACGCGGTGGACCTGGAAGAGCTAGTCCAGCGCCTCTCCGATTTTTTCCTGCAAAGCGGCTTCAATTCGCAATTCTACGACGTCACCGAATTCGACCCCGACCGCACCATGGACGCCCTTCGCGAGGCCATCGAACAGGCCATCCGCGAAGGCGGCTTGCTCCCCGACGATCTTCTTCAGGAGTTGATGAAGCAGCTCAACGAAGCGCAACAAGGCGAAGGCGAGCCGGGCGATTCGCGCGGCGAAAATCCCCAGCTTCGCGATTTGATCGACCGCCTCATCCAACGCATGATGGAAGAGGGCTACATCAACGGCCCGATGCCGCACATCACACCTCCGCCGGGGAAAACTCCACAGGGCGGAATTGGCCAGGCCCAGGAGCGCCTGCGCGAATCCGAAGCGCGCTTTGAGATTACCGATAAAACCATCGATTTCCTCGGTTTCAAGACGCTGCGCGATCTGCTCGGTTCGCTCGGCAAGAGCAGCTTCGGCCGCCACGATACGCGCGACCTCTCCACCGGAGTCGAGTCCGGCGGCGCCTCACGCGCCTACGAATTTGGCGACACGCTCAATCTCGATATCACTTCGACCCTGTTCAACGCCGTGCGCCGCGACGGCGCCTCGATTCCGATCGAGCTCGATTATCCCGATTTGATGGTTCACCAGTGCGAGTATCAAAGCTCCTGCGCCACGGTGTTGATGCTCGATTGCAGCCACAGCATGATTCTCTACGGTGAGGATCGTTTCACGCCCGCGAAAAAAGTGGCGATGGCACTCTCGCACCTGATTCGCACGCAGTATCCGGGCGATTCGCTCCATCTGGTTTTGTTTCACGATTCCGCGGAGGAGATGCCGCTCGGCGAGCTGGCTCGCGTCCAAGTCGGCCCGTACTACACGAATACGCGCGAAGGTTTGCGCGTCGCCCAGCGCATTTTGAGCCGCCAGAAAAAAGATATGCGCCAGATCGTCATGATCACCGACGGCAAACCCTCGGCTCTGACCCTCGAAGACGGCCGCATTTACAAAAACGCTTTTGGCCTCGATCCGCTCGTCGTCAGCCAGACGCTCGAAGAAGTGGCCAAGTGCCGCCGCTTCGGCATTCTCATCAATACGTTCATGCTCGCGAGCGACTACAGCCTCGTGCATTTCGTACAGAAAGTTACGGAGCTTTGCCGCGGAAAAGCCTACTTCACCACGCCGCGCACCCTCGGTCAGTATTTGCTGCTGGATTATCTGGGCAAGAAATCCCGCCACATCCACTAGGAACAGCTTGCCGCAGGGCTAGTTCTTCGGGCGCGGTATGTCCGGAGCAACGTAGGTCACCGGGCCATCCATGTTCGGATTCACTGCCGTGAAGCTTTTTTGGAGGAACGATGTCGCATGCTCGAAGGACCACACCACGTCGTGCGGTGGAGGGGGATAGACGTTAACCTTCACCGGAGTGTACTGGCCGCTGGGAATCGGTTCTCCCTTCGGCGTGACGAGACAGAGTGGGTCCATCGATTCTTCAGGCTGGCGAGCATCCGGATTCAAGTTTTGCATCGGCGTGGGGACCCAAGCGACCGGCGAGAGTACGGTTTCCAGTGCGTGGGCATTCGACTTCGGCACCAGCGTCGCGTCCACATCGGCCTTTTCGGCAGGCTTCGAAGGGTTATCGTGCACGATGTAAAGAAATTGGGAATAGTAGTTGGTGAACCGAGTCGTGTTCAACCATGCGGGTGTCGAAGGACCCTGCGGCGTGCCGGGTATTTTCCACGGCGCGCCATCGAAGTTACGCCGCAGGAGGGTGACGAAAGTGTTCCCGGGGGAAACAGTGTCATCCATATACCATATGCCGGTCAGGTCCCCCTTGGCGACGTTGTTGGGGCTAAGGGCAATCTGTTTCGTAACCAAATTCGTGGTTTCGGCTGCGCTCAGAGGTCCGAGCGAGGCGATGATCTGGGGGAGCAGCAAATCCATCTCCGTATCGAACTGCTTGACGAATTCCGGCGCCGGAGTATTGACGTCTGCGGTCATGGCGGTGATCGCTCGCGTCGCAATATAGATCCCGACGATGTTGGAGGATAAATCCTCCGGCGAGAACGCGGAAAAATCCTCCGCCTTGGAATTTATAAAAACGTTCGTATCGCTGCCCCAGGTGGTCAGCTCGTGCGCCCACGCATTTGCAAAAACGATTGCCCCGGCAAGCCCGAGCAGGTCGGCCTTCACCGCCGGAATTTTGGGAACGCCCACCACGTCTCCCCCCGAAGTGTAAATCCTATGCTGGCCATCAAGGAGTTGCGCGTATACGAAGAGAACCATATCCGCGTTATCGCGCACGTGGCCCAGGTCCACCAAACCCGCGCCGGAAGTGTAGATGTAGCCCAATGGCTCGCCCTCCCGGAGCACGGTGCCGGCAGTCTGCGGAAAGAGATTAGCGATATGTCCATACTGGTGACCTGTGAGATCCCCCGGGTCGATGCCGGTGTGAGTACCGAGCGCACAGCATAATCGTTGTCCCGGCGGGCCAGGATTCAGTTTGGGAGTCGGGTCTTGCCGCATGTTGCATTGCGAGTACGCGGGGATGCCCGCGGACACCAGCAAAATGCCGAGTGCCGACAGAACCGTTCCTGAAAGGCATCGATTTATTTTCACTTTGCGTCCTCAGTTGAGTGAAGTTGAGCTAAGACCAGCCGATAATTGCGCGCGCGGCGACACGCGTTCCGGCTTCACGCCAGCGGCCGCCCGCACAGCGCTTCGAGCACGCGGATCGGCGCCTCCTCGGACGCCACCAACGCGTCCGGCGGAATAATGAACGTCTGCTCCAGCGCGTGCTGGCCGGAGAGCACGGCGTGCGGCACGCCGTCCGTGTACGCGATCCACGAAGAGCCCGGCGGAAATTCTAGGAGCGTTTTCTCGCCGCCCGTCTGGAATGCGTTGTTCTCCTTCAAGTAGTCGTGGAAGCGCAGCATGAAACGGTCGTACGCTGAGTAGCGGGCCCGGCCGATTGCGAACCATCGCAGAATTCCGCCCTGATTCGCGATTCGTTCGAGGCCCGCGTCCGCGGCGTAGTGCTTCGCCAAGGCTGGGAACGGCTCGCCGACATTCCACACGCGCGGCTTCGCCGTGTGCACGTTGATGAAAAATCGCAGAATGCGCCCGCCCCGCGTCGGCCGGCTGGGAAACGCATCCACGTGCAGGAGATCGTTGCGCTTGTGCAGCGGCAATTGCCGTCCTTCTTCTTCGAGCGGACGAAAACTCGTGTAATCCAGCTGCATACGCTCCGCATAAGCGGGCAGAAAGGAGGAAACAAACTGTTTCGCGCGCGTGGAAAAATCGGCGAGGATGCGCTTCAACCGCTCTTCGCTCTCGCGCGAACCGGACCATCCGCGCAGCACGCCCGTCGCCGGCCGGTAGGAAACGTTCTTATGCACCGCGGAATCCTCGCGCTGCTGTGCGGCGAGATACTGCCGGTCTTCCTCGGAAAATTCGATTGGCGGACGCCGGAAAAACAAAACGCGCCCTTCTTCCAGCGTCCGAGCGTGCCGATCGTCGCGCACTCCCGATGCAGCTTGCGCCGTAGCGACGTCGCCTTCGACTTCCACCCACGTTCCCATCGCGCTCCCTGGAATGACTGCGCGCCCGCGCTCGTTTCCGCGCGAACGCTGGGCAGGAATTATATCCTCTCCGGCCGGGGCCGCAAATCGCGGTAAGATGTGCCCCCGGAGCGGACCAAGCAAGATGCGCAGTGAACGATTGCTGGTGATTGGCGGAGTCGCTGCGGGCATGAGCGCGGCCAGCCGCGCCCGGCGGCTCGATCCGAATCTGGAAATCGTCGTCCTCGAGAAGGGGCAAGACGTTTCCTACGGCGCTTGCGGCCTGCCCTATTTCATTTCCGGCCGCGTGGCCGACGCCGCCGAGCTCATCGTTCATAACGCCGATTTCTTCCGCAAGGAACGCAACATCGACGTTCGTCTCGGCCACAAGGCAGTTTCGATCGAGCCGGGCTTCAAACTCGTCGTCGCGGAAACCGATCACGGCCAGCGCGCGGAAATTCACTACGATAAACTTGTCCTCGCCACCGGCGGCGCGCCCGCCGAGAATATCCCCGGCTCCGATCGCGCCAACGTTTTCACCTGCACCGATCTCGCTTCGGCGGTTCGTCTGCGCGCGTTTCTCGAACGGGAGAAGCCGCGCCGCGCGGTGATCGCAGGCTCGGGCTATATCGGCCTCGAAGTCGCGGACGCGCTCGCCAGCCGTGGCCTCGAAGTCACGATCCTCGAGCGATCGGAAGCCGCGCTCGATGGCGTGGACGAGGAACTCGCTGCGGAAATCGAGCGCCTTCTCTCGGCGCACAGCGTCGTGCTGAAGAAGAAATCTCCTGTGAGCCAAATCGTGGGCCCTGTCGGCGGCCTCGCAACTTCGGTTTTGCATAGCCTGGCTGGAAGTCTTCCTGCCGATCTCGTGATTCTCTCCACGGGGATCCGCCCGCGCACTGAACTCGCGGAATCGGCGGACGTCACCCTCGGCCGAACGGGCGCCATCGCTGTGGACGACGCGATGCGGACGAACGTGCATTCCATTTTCGCCGCGGGCGATTGCACCGAAGTGCAGCACCTCGTCACCGGCGCTCCCACGTATTTCCCCCTCGGCACCACGGCGAATAAACAAGGGCGCGTCGCCGGAGAAAATGCGGCGGGCGGCCGCGCGCGGTTCCCGGGAATAGTCGGCACGCTGGTGACAAAGCTCTTTGAGCTGGGAATTGCTAAGACGGGACTTTCGCTCGCACAAGCGAAGGAAAGCGGTTTCTCGCCCCAGAGCGTGGTCATCGCCTCCATCTCCAAGGCAAAATACTTCGGCGGCAAACCGCTGCTGGTGAAATTGATCTGGGATCAGCCGACGGGATTGCTGCTCGGCTGCCAAATGGCCGGCGAGGACGGCGCAGCCAAACGGATCGACGTCGCGGCAATGGCATTGCACGCGCGCATGCGCGTCGCCGACATGGTGAATCTGGATCTGGGCTACGCGCCGCCGTTCGCGCCGGTGTGGGAACCGATTCTGATTGCGGCGCACGAAGCGATGAAAGTAATCGGACGAAGGTGAACTCTCGCAGTTGTTATGAGATCCCGGCACGAGTCATTCCGAGCGCAGCGAGGAATCTCTCTTCGACCCACAATTCATTCAAAGGGAAGAGAGATTCCTCGTCGCTTCGCTCCTCGGAATGACTGTCGTGGGCAGTGTTTAGACAACTTCCCAGGAACCGGCGCAGCTGGTCAGGGTAGCTGCTCGTCGAGCCACTTTTGCTTGTGCTTGGAGGTTTTGCCGCGCTTGTCCGGAATCACGCGGCCGGCGGGAGGCGAACCCGCGACTTCGCGGGCGCGCCTCCGAGCTTCCGTCGCCGCTTTGAACTTCGTTTTCTTGCGCCGCTTCGCGCTCACGATTGAAACCGAGCCGCAGCCGGGACTACGTGCCCTGCTGCAACGTGGTCAGCGCCGCGAGCACTTCTTCGCTGTGATGCATCGGCTGAACGCCGATGAACTCTTTCACGATCACGCCCTGCGGATTGATGATGAACGTGTTGCGCGCGGCCATAGTGTTCGTTCCGCTGGTCCACACTGAACCATACTTCGTGGACACGACGTGGTCCGCATCCGAGAGCAGCTTGAAGTTCAAGCCTTCCTTGGCGCAGAAACCTTTGTGCGAATCCACGGTATCCACGCTGACGCCCACGATGACGGCATTTTTCTTCGTGTATTGGTCGATGTCAGCCTGAAAATTGTGAGCCTCCAGCGTGCAGCCCGAAGTGAAATCCTTCGGATAGAAATACAGGACCACCCACTTGCCGCGGAAATCGCTGAGGTGGACCGGCGTCCCCTCCTGCGAATTCAAGACAAAATCCGGCGCGGTGGTGCCCACGGCCGGAGGCTGCGGCGCGGTCTGATCGTCCGCGCGCACCACGGCTATCGCCGCGATCGCGACAATCGCCACAAACATTGCAAGAATTGCGTGCCGAACCACATTATTCTTCTCAGTTGCCATCTAGATTCCCTCCCCAGACTTTGCCACTGAAGTGAAATGGCATCCCGCTCGCGTAATAAGTATGCCTCAACTTAGGCACGCCGCGCGAGCGCGCCGAGTTTCAACGAAACCAAAACGAAAGGCGGCCGCTCCGTGACTGCGAGTGCCCGCCCCGACCGGGGTGGCCGATCAATCCCGACTCAAGCTACCAGAGCAGCTTGAGCCCAAATTGAATTTGCCGCGACGTGGTTGAGGTCGAGGTGATAAGCCCCGCGCTGGTGAGCGGGCCGGAAGTGGCCGAGCTAAACACGATGGGATTCGGCGTGTTGAAATTCGTGTGATTGAGAATATTGAAGAATTCGGCGCGGAACTGAAGATTCACGCGTTCGCTGATCGCGAATTTCTTAGTGGCGGAAAGATCGAGTTCGGCGAGGCCCGCGCCGGTGAGCGAATCGCGGCCCATGTCACCGAACGTTCCGGTAAGCGGAGTGCTGAACGCCGCGGGGTTGAAATACTCGTTGGGATTGCCGAGGATGACCGGGCCTGTGAAATTCGGATTCCAATTTGGCCGCACGGGATTGCGCGAGTCGCCGTCGTTCGAGGGGTTGTAGCCAAGCTGCGGCGTAAATGGGAAGCCGGTGGAAACGGTGACGATCCCGCTCATCGCCCAATCGGCAACCAACTCACTGCGCCAGCGCGACTCGCCGGAACCGTTTGCCCCGCCACGCCCGAACGGCAGATCGTAGGTTCCGTTGATCGACGCCGAATGGCGCGCGTCAAACGTCGAGCGGCTCCAATCCGCTGAGGGGTCCAGCGGATTCGCCACGAACGCGGGCGAACTCGTCGAGATGCTGGTATTCGTCGTGTCGCCGTCGTCGAGACTCTTCGAGTAGGTATACACGCCGCGCAATTGGAAACCATGTCTCATTTGGTGCTGCACGTCCACTTCCAGCGCGTTATAGGAGCTATCGCCTTCGGAGAACCACGACGTCGTGTTAGCCACGGCGGGATTCGCGTCCTTCGATCCCGTCGGGATGTACGGAGTCCCAGCGGCGAGCGACGCCGGGCACGGCGACGCCGGGCAGATTACCGGCACCGGAATATTCGCGTCGAGCGAAAGCAGTTCGTGAAAGCCGTGCGAGCCGACGTAGCCGACCGTTAGGGTGGTGTTCGGGGCAATCTGCTGCTCGATCTTGAATGAATAGGATTCGATCGTCGGCGTATAGATGTCCGGCTGGACTCCGGAAGGCGAAATCAGCGTGCCCACGGGCAACGCCCCGCCGGGCACCAGATTTTCCACGCTCGCGAGCGGGATATTTTTCACCGTGAGAGTCGTATTGAATGGCGCGGTCTGATCGAGGCGGTAGCTCAGATCATCCAGCAGGTAATAGTAAAGTCCGAAGCCGGCGCGAATGACGGTCTTGTGAGAGCCGAATGGCGACCATGCAAGTCCGAGGCGCGGCGCGGGCAGAAACTTGGCGCGGTTTTCGGCGAGCGCGGAATTCCCGATGGTGGGCTGCGAATTGATCACGCCGTTGGTGAAAAGATAGTTTGAGGCGCGGCCCTGCGATTCGTGCCATCCGTCCGTGCTCTCGATGCGTAGCGCGACGCGGACTTCGAGATTGGGCCGCAGACGGATGATGTCCTGCGCGTAATAGGCGTCTTCGAGCTGACGCCAGCCGAGCGGAGTGGGCGAAGGTACGGCCGCGAACGTGCCCACGGTACCTTGCAGGAACGAAGTGAGCGTGGTGAACGTCGCTTGGCCATTTTGCGTTTGGGCGAGACTATCGTTCGCTTCCAAGCGTTCAAACCAAACGCCCGCCTCGAAGAGCTGTATCCCGTGCGTGAAACTGACTTGATCCTCGGCAGTGAATATATTGCGCACGGCCGGGAGGTCGCTGCCCGCGGCGGTTCCCGCGAGAGTGATCGACGATGTGGAGTTGGGCGCAGAGCTTCCGCCGATCACGATGGCGCCGACGGGCCGGCCTTCGATGAAGGAGATGGGATTCGACGCCGCAATACCATTAAAGAAAAAGGCGCCGCGTGAAAAACCGAACGTGGCCTTGTTCAAGACCGAGGGAGAAAAGACATGCGTTTCGGAAATGCTGGCGACTTGTTCGCGCAGAAATTCCACATCGTGGCTGAGCGGATTTGCAGTGGGCGAGTTGTCCGCACTGTCGTCAACGGTGTAAATGGCGGCGACGGAATCCTTATCGGAGAAAATGTGGTCCAGCCGCGCCGTGCCGAAATCCTCGCGAATGGTCTGCAAAGGATGGCTGAACGCTTCGGCGATTCCGTTGCCGAGCTCTGGGCCATTGGCGACGGGCCACAGCGCGAGCAGCGGCGCAACGCTCGGGTTCACGCCAACCGTCGTGGCGCCGACGATGCCGTTGCGGGCGTTGTTATCGGGGACGAAGGTGACGTCGCTCAGGCCGAGGTGCTGCCGGAAGCCTTCATAGTTGACGAAGAAGAAAGTTTTGTCGCGGCGAATCGGCCCGCCGAGCGCGCCTCCGAAATCGTTGCGCGAGAAATGCGGGATCGCGCCTTGATCAAAAAAGTTGCGCGCGTCGAAATCGCTATTGCGCAGAAATTCGTAGAGCGTGCCATGCAGTGAATTTGTGCCGGACGCGGTGACGATATTCACCTGCGCGCCCGGGCGTTTGCCGTACTCGGCGCCGTAGGCGTCGGTGACGACCTGAAATTCCCGCACCGCGTCCACGCCGAGCAATTGCCCGCTTGCGCCGCCGGGAGTGTTGTTGATTTCGGAGGCACCTGTGTACTCGACCCCGTTTAGGAGAAAGAGATTCTCCTGCGGCCGGCGTCCGGAGACGGCGAACATGTTGCCGACCACGGAATTGGAAGTTCCGAGCGCGCCCGAGCGTTGCGACGTGTAGCTGACGATCCCCGGATTGAGCGTGACCAGCTGGTCGTAGCTGCGGCCGTTGAGCGGGAGATCCTTTACCTGGCGCTCGCCGACCAAACCTTCGGGCTGCTGCGTGGTCACTTGCACGCCGGGATCGGTGTCCTCAATGCTGACGGTCTCGGCGATTTCCCCCACTGTGAGCGTGACGGAAACTTCGATGCGCTGGCCAAGCACCAGCGAGATGTCGGTCTTCGATTCGCGGCGGAAGCCGTTTTTTTCGACGGTCACTTCGTAACTGCCGACGGCCAGTGACGGCGCGTCGTAACGGCCGTCATCGTCGGTAACGTACTTGCGCACCGCGCCGGTGTCGCGATTCTTGATCGCGATCTCCGCCTTGGGAACCGAGGCCCCGGTGGAATCCGTTACGACGCCCCAGATGGATGCTTCGCCTTGCGCGCGGCCCGTCGCCGCAAGAATCAATAGAAGCGCGGCAGGCCACGCCAGCCAGCGCCACACAACCCTCGGTCTTACACTCACTCCTGAATTCACCCTCGGATTCATCTTGCAATTCTCCCTGTCTGGAATTTTTGGAATACACGCCCGCTCATGCGGGTCACTCAGCTTGGTTTGGTTTTGCGGCAGACTCAAAATCTGCCACGGCCGAGCGGACTACTTTGTGTGGGTCAACAACAACAGCAACAACAGGACAGGGAGTCCTGGAGGAAGGTGGACATCGAAGATGGAATCAAATGTTTCATGGTCAAGCCCATTTACGCTACGAGAAAACTGGAGAAAAGTCAAACGCCTAGTTTGCGTCCGCCCAAATTCGGGCAACGCTGCAAAAGCACGAGGGCGAACCTACCGCCCCGCCGAATTCGCTACGCCTGAAAATTGAATCTGGCCGCGGCGCGACCGTCCGCACCGCGGCCAGATCGTCAGTTATTTGTTCCGCTGCTGGAAGCCTGATTAACGTCCGATTCCGCCTGGTCCGCCTCCTGCTGCTCCGACTGCAATTCGGCGGCGGCCTTCGTATCGGGCGTCACTTGGCCGGAAGCATTGGGCTGCTGACCGGCGGGCGGCGCAGCCGGCATTCCGTTCTGGCCCGCGCTTTGCGAGAGCTTTTGCAGACCGTCGTCCACGTGCTGGCGGAAATCGTTGTGCATGTCTTGCAACGCCTGCACGGAAATCGAGAATTGGTCGCCGGAGCTGCAATCGCCCTTCTGACTGCTCGTCACCATGACGTTCACGTTCCCATTCGCGTCGGGAGTATCGGTGAGCCGCGTGAGAACATCACCCGGACTCAGCACACACGCCGAGCCGTCGGAATTTTGTTCGTCGAGCGCGGTAGAGACGATGAACGTGCGCTGATTGGGATCGAGCGCCGCGGGCAACTGGTCGCTGTCCGGACTCGGCGCCGCGCTGCTGCCGCCTGGATTGCTCGACGCGGAGTTCTGTTGTGCCGTAAGTTGCGCGCTCACTTCGTCGGCGATCGCCTGCTTGACCTCGGGCGACAGCGTGACGTTGTTCGAGCTTTCCTGATCGGAGTTATCGGAAGGCGGCCCGGAATTCTCCGAGGCCTGGGCTTGCGCTTGGGCGTCGATTTGCGCTTGGTAGGCCGCTTCGAGTTCCGCGGCGAGAATGTAGTCCGTCAACCAAAATACCGGGCTCGCGTACACCGGGTACGGCGAGAAGTAGTATCCATAGTAGGGATACCACGGGCCCCATCCCCAGCCCCAGCCGATCGAAATTCCCCACGGACGATGCGCCCAACCGTAATACCCCGGCGCAAAACGATAGGCCGGAACGTAGCGATAGTAGAGCCCGCCGTGCCAGTAGAATCCCCGGTAGACATGTGCGTAAACGCGGCCGTTCATCACGTACGTGCGCTGCATAAACGGCGCGCCGCCGCGCACGAAGGTGTTTTGCACGTAGCCGCGGTTTGCGCCAAAGCTCACAATGCGCGTGTTGTTGTGCACGGACACAATCGTTCGCCCGCCGCGCGGCCCGTGAATGATGGTGGCGTTCTGCGTATGGATTGAGGCGACGTGCCCGTTCGGACCGAAATGCGCGACCGTCCCGGTGTGCGTGGTCACGCTGGCTACGTGGCCGTTCTGGCCATAATTGAACGTATTCCCTGAGGACGTGCGAACTGTTCTCGTCGGTCCGGACCCAGACCCTGGCCCCATGTGCGTTCCAGAAACAGGCCCCGCCCCCGGCCCATTATTGTTTCCGTGCGAATTCGGATTGGACGGCGGCCGATAATTCTGGTTGCCGCCGTTCGCTGTGTGCGGGTTCGAGCCACCCTGTTGCCCAGCAGGCTGACCGCCGCCCTGGCCGCCGCCTTGTTGCCCGCCGCTGGACGAGCCGCCGTGTTGTTGATATGTCGAATTCGAGGGCCCGCCGGACGCAGGCGCATTATGCTGGCCGCCACCGGAGTTACCGCCGGAAGGAGCGCCCGAGTTGCCGTGCGGCGCCTGTCCTCCGCTTCGAGGCGCGTTCGATCCGCCGCCGCTTGGGTGCCCGCCCGAATTCGACCCACCGCCGTTCCCGTGCCCCTGATTCGTGCCTTGATGCGTATTCGTGGAGGCAGCCGGCTTCGGTGGGTTCTTTTTTGGAGGATTATTGTTGGTGCCCTGAGCCAGAGCCAAAGCGGGGACGACGAATAGCAGCAACAAGATGGAGCGCAGATACGCCGAAACTTCCTTCGTGCTTATCAAAATCATCGCAACCTCCTAAACCGGAGAAGTCTTATCCATTCCCTCGGACGTGCAAGATATTTTGGCGATTGAATTCTTTCATTAGTGGGAAGCACCGCGCGTTTTCGCGGCCGGAGGGGCCGTAAAGTAGTCCCAAGAACCGGCAGGCCGAGAACAGACGCGTCCTCGATTCGGACCACCTAAATCGCGAACAGCACGAAAGCTGTCAGAAACAACTGGAAGCGTATGGCTGGAGTGACTAGCGTGTCAAGCGGGCGCCCCGGCGAGCGCCGAGAGGTGGTTGCTGCTGTTGCTGCTGTTGCTGCTGTTGCTGCTGTATCTCGTGGTCGAGGAGCGCGCGGCTGGATCGCTCCGGCACCACCGGCCGGGAGCGAATGACCGTTGGGGGAAGAAACTCTTCCGTTTGCGGCGCGTTGACTTCGGTTACGGAGACGGCCACGCTGAGCGCGCTCTCCGCCTCGCCTTTGTAAACGCCGCGAGTCGGCGGAACGTCGGCATAATCTCGGCCGACGGCCACGCGGATGTGCCGGTCGCCGCAAAGTAAATTGTTGGTGGGATCGAAGCCCACCCAGCCGAGCGGTCCAAGAAATACCTCGACCCAAGCGTGCGTGGCGCCTTGCGAAGAGCGATCCGGCTTGTGCGAATCGTGGAACAAGTACCCGCTAACATAGCGGCACGGGACGCGCAATTGCCGGACGAGCGCCGTCATGATGTGCGCGAGATCCTGGCAGACTCCCTGGCGAGTCCTTAGCGCGTCGTCAATCGGGGAGTCTACGTTGGTGCTGTTCGGCACGTAGTCGAATTCTTGATACAGGCGTTGATTCAAATTCAAGATCGTCTCGACGGGATCGGGGCCACGGCTCAATTCCAGATCGAGAGCGAAGTCGAGCAGCAATTCGGTGGACCGCGCAAACCTGCTGGGCAGCATCATCTCCCAGAAATCGTCCTGCGCCACCCGCGCGTCGAGTTCCTCCCAGGTTCCCGCATCGCCGGGTGCGGGCGAAGGCACGTTCAGCACTTCGACGAGCGCCTTGGCGGTGATGCGCACGTCGTTTTCGCGCACCGGAATGTCGAAGTGATGGACCGCGTTGCCCAAGAAATCGAGATAGACGAAAACGCTGGCCTGTGGCTCAACGTCGAGATAAAAACTCAAGCACCGCTGGTGGCCCTCGCTGCGCGGCTGCGTGCGCACTTCCATCACGCTTTCGCGGACGGCGGGCTCGTAAGCAAAATGCGTGATGTGGCGAATCGAATAGACCATCTCGCTCCCCCCGCTCAGTCTCCCGCGGCCATGGCCGTCTCGACGGGATAATCGAAATAAATCTGCTGGATCGCGCTGTGCGCTTGCGCGCACTGGCGGCGCAGGCCGTCCAGATAGGGCCGCACGCCCTCCGCCAATATCTCTTCGATCTGCGTAAAACGCAGCGTGGCTTGCAGCCGGCCGGCAATCCGAAGCGGCAAATCCGCTTTGCGGCCCGTCAGTTCGCCGATGACGTGCAACGCGCCGTGCACCTTCCCCACAGAAAAACTGATGGAATGCGGAAACTCCGGATTAAAGAGCAGGAATTCCGCAATGCGCACCGGGCGAATCTCCGCGGAATACACTTTGCAATAGGCTTCAAACGCCGAGCAACACTTCAGAAGGCCGACCCACTCCAGATAATCGGCGCCCTCCACGGGCTGATCCGAGGGCTGCTGCAAACCGCTGAAATGCGTGCCCACCAGCAGCGCCACCAACTCCGTCCGCTCGAGAAACCGCCCGAGCTGGAGATAATGCCAGCCCTCGCCGTGGCTCATGGTCGCGTCCGTGACGCCTTGAAACAAAAAGGAGCCTTCCTGCACCGCGCGGAAAAATGTGTTCGACTGCAAGATCCAGGAGTCATCCGAATTGCTGCCGATCACTTGCAGGTAGAGACGGTTAAACTGTTCCCACATTTCGGAGCTGGCTTGCTCGCGAACTTGCAAGAGATTCTCGCGCCCGGACGCCACGCAGGAAACGATCGAGGACGGCGTCTCGCGGTCGAAGGTGAGCGTGCGCAGAATCGTGCGCGCGTCCACCACGCCGGCGAGCGCGCTCGGTATCTGCAGCGAAGCGAGGAGACGCTCGCGCCGGGCCGTCGCCGCATCCGGTGATTGGTCGAGACGCAGCTGCACGTCCACGTCAATCAACCGGGCGGTGTGTTCGGCCCGTTCGAGATAGCGGCTCAACCAATACAAGCTATCGGCGACTCGCGATAACATCGGCGCTTCCCTGTCTCCCGGCCGCTGCTGCTTCCACCGTGCCACGCCGCGCCGGCAATTCGCGCGGCCACGCCCGGACTCAACGACGAACCAGCACTACTCGCGCAAAACCCAAGTGTCCTTGCTCCCGCCGCCCTGCGACGAATTCACCACCAGTGAGCCGCGCCGCAACGCCACGCGCGTGAGCCCGCCCGGAACGAGCGTAACGCTCTCGCCGGACAAGATGTACGGCCGCAAATCCACGTGCCGCGCTTCCACCGCGCCCTCGATGAAACAGGGCGCGCGCGAAAGCGCCAGCGTCGGCTGGGCGATGTAATTGCGCGGATCGGAGAGAATGCGCCGGCGAAACTCCTCGCGCTGCTCCACCGTGCTGTGCGGGCCGATGAGCATTCCGTAGCCGCCCGATTCACCGACGGCCTTCACCACCAAATCGCCGAGATGATCGAGAACGTGATTGCGTTGCGAAGTTTCGCTCAGCAGAAACGTTTCGATGTTCGGCAGGACGGCATCCTGGTCCAGATAGTAACGGATGATCGCTGGAACGTAGGCGTACATCGCCTTGTCGTCGGCGACGCCCGTGCCGATGGCGTTCGCGAGGGTCACGTTTCCCGCGCGATAAGCGTTGAACAGCCCGGGCACGCCCAGTACCGAATCGGTGCGAAAACAAAGCGGATCGAGGAAATCATCGTCGACGCGGCGATAAATCACATCGACCCGCCGGAGGCCAGCCGTCGTGCGCATGTACGCGACGTTGTCGTGAACCAGCAGGTCGCGGCCCTCGACGAGGTCCACGCCCATCTGCTGCGCCAAAAACGTGTGCTCGAAATAGGCCGAATTGGAAACGCCCGGCGTGAGCAACACGATCGAAGGCTCGCCGCGATGCGGGCAATTCACCGGCGCTTGCGAACGCAGCGTCGCCAGCAGCGCCTGTGCGTAATGATCGATGGGACAGACGCCGTAATCGCGAAATAGCGAAGGAAACACGCGCTTCAAGACTTTGCGGTTCGCCAGCATGTAGGAAACGCCGCTGGGAACGCGCAGATTGTCTTCGAGCACGGCGAACTGCCCGTCGGGAAGCCGCACCAGGTCCGTGCCGCACACGCTCACGTAGATGCCGCGCGGCACTATCAGCCCGCGCATCTCGCGCCGGAAATGCTTGCAGCTGTACACCAGTTCCCGCGGAACGACGCCATCGGAAAGAATCCGGCCTTCGTGATAAATGTCGTTCAGGAAAAGATTCAGCGCGGTGATGCGCTGGGTGAGCCCGCGTTCGATCGTCGCCCATTCCGAATACGGGATGATGCGCGGCAGAAGATCGTTCGGGAAAATCCGCTCGGTGCCTTCCTTGTTGCCGTACACCGTGAACGTGATGCCTTGGTGCAAAAAGGAAAGATCGGCGGCCTGTTTGCTGTTGCGAAGATCTTCGGCGGGCAGTTCCAACAGCGTGCGGAACAGCGTGCGGTAATGCGCCCTCGGCACGCCGGGACGCTCGAACATCTCATCGTACGCTTCGTCGTACTGGTAGTGTGTGAACGGCGGTGGGAAAGACGCTTCCGCAGATGATGGCATGGCAGTCATTCCGCCGTTCCAGCTCCTTGCCTGCACTTCCTCGGGGCCTGTTCCTCGGGGGTCGCCGGGGCGATCGGATGGCGCTATCTTATCGCAACGAGTTCCCGCAGCGGGCAAAGACACGCCCGCGCTCGTCCTGGGCGTACCCACTCTCAACCAGCCTACACTCTAGGAGCCGCGCGAAACCAAGTCCAATTTAAATTGTGTATTTAACCGATGAGATTTTCCGGGACGACCGGGCTTTCGTTCCGGAAAGGAGCGCAAATGCCCCGCAAATGCTTTTGCCTCTGCCCCGCCGAACCTGTACCCTGTTCCCTTCCAGCCGCGTCCCGAATGCGTCTGCGGGAATCGAGGAGAAATACGGAATGAGCGTCTTGCGGCCAACCGTGGGAGAGCTCCTGGATCGCCGAACGATTCTCGCGCTGAAGGTCCATCACGGCCGCCGAGCCGGTGTAGACATTCACGCGTGGCAGGTCGAGCAGACCGAGATCGCAGAGCGCCTCTCCACCCAGACGAAGAATTTCACTGCCGAACAACAGCAACTCCTCGCGCGCATCACCGGAACCCTCGCGTCCATCAACGCCTCGCTCTGGTCGGCGGAAGACGAGGTGCGCGCGGCAGCGGAAAGCGAAATCGCCGCGCTGGCCGCCCTCGCCAAGCGTATCGCGCACCTGAACGACCAGCGAGCGCAGGCCGTCCGCGAATTGAATCGACTGGCAGGCGAAAGCTCAGCGGGAAACGAAAAGGTGTACTGCGCGGGAAAACCCTCGGCGCCTTGACCGGGAAACGAAAGTCTTACGCGCCCCGGCGTCCGGCCATCAAAGCGTGCGCTTCGATCAGCTCGAACACTCTCGGCGCCGTGCAAACTTCGTAGTAGGGGTTGGAACACGCCGCGCCGATGCGGCCGTCGGGCAGCAACTGCCGCACAAACCCCTTGCGGATGACGATCGGTTCGAGTCCGCCGCCGATGGGCGCTTCGCCGACGTACAGCGTATTGCGCTCGCGTCCCCAGGGCATCGAGCACTCGAATTCAGCGGCGCTCAGTGCGATCTCTTCGCTCAATTTCTGAAAGCCTTCCTCATTCAGCTCCACGCCATTCAGATTGAAGCGAATCAGGAACTCGCCCACCTCTTCTTCCGTCGCGCCTTCGAGCACGGTCTGAAACAGAAAAAGATTAAAGATCGAAGAATGGCCGGAGAGCAATCGGCGCGCCACTTTCGAGCAACTGGAAAGCCGGTCGGAAAGATTCAGCGCCCGTGAAATCATAATGCGCGAATCCGAATCCACCCAATAGGTCGGCGCGGAACCCTGGTACGCGATTCCCACCCCCAACTCCATTCTCGGCAATTCATTCACTTCCGCGCGCTCGTTGTACGCTTGCAATACGGCGAGAATCTGCCTCGCCAGGCCACACGCCTTGGAGACGGCGCGCTGGCTCGAACGATTCGATTCCGTCTCGAAAATCGCCAGCACCAGCGCGTCGCCTTCGATGAATACTTTCGCCGCGCCGTAACGTTCCAAAATGCGCTTCACCGGCTCGTAAAAATTCAGACTGAAAAGCGACGCCGGATTCAACCCGCGGTCCAGCAGCTCGGAGGTGATGCGCGTCGAGCCGCGAACGTCCGCCTTGATAATCGTGTGGTTCACCACGCGGTCTTCGACCGGGCGCGCCTCTTCGGCGAGCAGAAACTCGTAGAGGCTGTTGTTCATTCGCGAGATTTCGCGCGTTTTTTCGTTGCGAACGAGGTTTACGCGCTCCATCGCCGCCGTCAGCTTTTCGTAGTTGCGGACGTCCCGCCGCAGCCGCATGAAATCCTCGGCGAAGCGCATGGCGATGGTGCGCACCTCGTCGCGCGGCGTGCGCCGCAATTTCTTCGAGAGGTCCTCGATCTTCTGCACGGAGTACTGCCGCGCCGGAAACTGCTTCAGGATGTCCTCCACTCGCTTCAGTTCCTCCCGCGAAACGAGCGCCTTCTTGAGCTGCTGCAAGTGGATCGGCGGACAGTAATCGTGGTAGAGATGCCGGATCTGGTAGCTCGCCAGGACGTGCGCCAACAGATCGCGCTGCTCGAGCCGGACCACCCACTCCTCGAGCAGCCGCGCCCGTTCCTCCCCACCCTCCGCAGCGAGCGTGGAATCGAAGAGCCGCCGTGCGTTTTCCGGCTGGTTCAGAAAATCGCCGAGTTGGCTTTGATATGTTTCGGCGAGAAACTCCGCCTTGCGCTTCGCCGCTTCGAGTTGCGGCCCCAGCGTTTCCAGTTTCTTGTGCTGCGCCGCCAGTTTCCGCTTCACGTCCGTCAGCGTCGCACGCAATTGCGCGCTGTCCGCCGCGAGCCCCACGCGGTTCAGCAGACCATCTCCGCGGTTCAACCGGCGATCGAGCGCCGCGCGCTCCTGCTCGAGCCGCGCGTGCTCCTCGCGCGCCGCCACCGCCGCGTCCGCCAAGTTCTGATAGGAGCGCCGTGCCGAGTTGATCTCGTCGCCCTGCGTCCCCGTCAGCAGCGCATCGCGCAAGAACTCCAAAAAAAGCGCGTCGAAGGTCTCCAGACGATCCTGGTCCTTCAAATAGTTCCCCAGCAGGACGTACTGTTCCAAAAATAGCGTGTCGTCCTTGCCGCCCTCCACGAAGACGAGCCGGGTGTTCAGCACGTCGTACGCGCCAAAATCCTCGTCCCCCAAAAGCGCGCGCCGCGCCTTCGAGAGCGTGGTTTCCTCGATCTCCACAAGCGTCTGGTAAAGGCTTTGCCCCACTTGGCGATAAATCTTGCGCCGCCCCGCCTGCAATTCCGCGATTTTAGCTTTGATGACGTGCGCGCTCTCGCTGCGCTCGAACACCTCGCCCCGGCTACGGATCCACTCCTTGGCCTCCAAGACGAGATTCCCGAATTGCGCGGTGATCTCCTGGGTCAGAAATTTGGTGAGCGAAACCCGCAGCACCAGGTCTAACTCAATGTTTTTCTCATACTTGGCGCGCGTGAGTGAGCCTTGCAATAGCTCCGTGAGCTGCTTCTTCCACACCCCGGGTTCGGGCGGACGCGGCGCGCGGCGATCCGTCTGCGTCAGAAACGATAGATTCGCCATCTGGCGAACCAATTCGAGCATGTAAGCCGAGGTTGTTTCGACAAATTTCGGGCTAAGGAAGACGTCGTGATGGATATTGTCCAGACCGACGGCCAGCGAGCCGAGCGAAAGCTCGGCGGTGTAGGGCTTTAGATTGACCCGCGCGGTGCTTGTTCCGGCGGCAGCTACGAGATGATCGGTCATACGCGCCCGGGCAAGAAGAGCTCTCCCAGCGTAACAAGCCCCCGGAACGCCCCGCAAGGAGGGGAAGCCAGGCGCGTACCTGCACGGTTAACAGCGCGGGTCCATCGGGCCGGCGCTAGTGGGAGGGCGCTTCCGCCGGCTCGCCCGGGGGTAGCTTCGATAGCCGGTCAATCACAATACGCCGCGAATCGCCTTCGAGGTGCTCCAGATGAATCGCCAGGCGTGACCAATCACTCCGCAGATGGAAGCGCTCCGACCACTCCACCAGCAGAATCCCCGGCTCGGAAAGCGCATCCTCCAGCCCCAGCGTCTCGAGGTCATGAAAATCGGCCACGCGGTAAAGGTCCACATGGTAGACCTTGCCCTGATTCTCGCCCGCGCGGCGAAACACATGCACCAGCGTAAAGGTGGGGCTGGTGACGTCCTCTTCCCGCGCCGCGCCAAGCCCGCTGATAATGCCTTTCGCCAGCGTGGTCTTCCCGCTGCCCAGCTCGCCGGACAGCAAGACCAAGAGCGGCGCCTGCATCGTGGCGGCAAGTTCCCGCCCCCGCGCGATCGTCTCTTCGGCAGATTGCGTGACGATTTCGGTCCGTTCAGGCGGCACGGCTACGCTCTGCCAGGATTCTGGCGTACGCCTCGGGAATCGCCTCGATCAAATCCGACGCCACGAGCGGCGCTTCTCCTACGCGCGACGCCGCGATGTCCCCAGCCAAGCCGTGTAGATATACCGCGAAGCCCAGCACGCGCGGCCAATCCGCAATGCCAAACTGCGCCGTCAGCCCAATGGCGATGCCGGTGAGCACATCACCCGTGCCGGCCGTGGCCATTCCCGGATTGCCGGTGGAATTGACGAAGGCGCGGCCGTCGGGCGCGGCGACAATCGTATGAAATCCTTTCAGCACGACGACGGCTCGCCAGCGGCTGGCCGCGTCGAGCGCAGTCTCCAGTCGCCGCGCTTGCACCTCCGCGACGGTGCATCCCAGCAGCCGCGCCATCTCGCCTGGATGCGGCGTAAGGGCGAGCGCCGGAGATTTTCGATCGTTGAGCCGGTCGGCGAATCCGGCGAACGCGTTCAGCCCATCCGCATCGAGCACCATCGGCAGTTCGCTGCTTGCCACCAGCGCGTGAATGAATTGTTGCGTTTCTTGATGCGTTGAGAGGCCCGGACCGATGGCAATCGCCGATTTGCCCTTCGCGATTTCCGCGATGCGGTTGTAATCGAGATTGCGGAGGCTGGCGGTTCCGACGTCCGTCGCGGCCAGCGGCAGTGTCATGATCTCCGGCATCCCCGCGGCGACCGTCGGTAGCGCATCCGACGGCGTCGCCACGGTGACTAAACCCGCGCCGGACCGCAGCGCGCCGCGCGCCGCCAATACCGCCGCACCCGACTTCCCTACCGCGCCCGCGACGATGAGCGCGTGGCCGTAAGTCCCCTTATTCGAGTCGGCGCGGCGCACCAGCGGCAGGGCGCGAAATTCACCGGGCTCAAGCCAGTGCAATTTCAAATGATCATCGTTATCGAGCAGTTCGCGTGGCGTGCCGATCTGCCGCACGACGAGCCGCCCCACGCATTCCGCGCGCGGCGAAACGAGCTGCCCTACCTTCGGCGCCGTGAGCGTGACCGTGACATCCGCCTCAACAACCGGGCCCCCGAAATCGCGCGCCTCCGAAGAAAGTCCCGACGGCATATCCACCGCGAGGACTAGCGGCTTGTCCGGCGCATCATTGCGATTCTTGCGCGTGGAGTTGATGTCTTCGATCACGCGCGCCAGCGTACCCTCCACCGCGCCGCGCAGACCGGTGCCGAGCAGCGCATCCACGATGACATCGGCGCCTTCAAGCACGCCGCGGGCGCCATCCCATTCCGCTTCGCTCGCACAAACGCGCAATTCGCCAGTGCCCTGCTGCCACCGTTTCAGATTCGCAGCCGCGTCGCCTTGCACCGAGGAAGGTTCCGCAAAGAGAATCACCTGCGGCGCGACGCTGCGCTCATGCAGCACCCGCGCAACCACCAGCCCGTCACCGCCGTTGTTCCCCTTGCCGCATAGGATCACGATCTTCCGCCGCGGCAGATCGGACACTTCCGCGAAAAGCACATCCGCGATCGCGGTCCCGGCGTTCTCCATTAATTGCAAGCTGGCAATGCCGTACCGCTCGGTCGTTAGGCGGTCCGCTTCGCGCATCTGTGCCGCAGTGAGGAGTTTCATAGGCTTGGGGCGTTTCCGCCCCCAAGTATATCCGAAGCTGCGGGACGAGCGGGGAAGCAGCTAGCCACGTTTTGAGGAGAAGGGCCATCGCAGGGGCTTAAGCCCTGAATAATCGCGCAGCTTATAGATCTTGATCACTTCGCCAAGCACCAGCAGGCCAAGGAAAGGTGGAATAACCCACGTGTCCAACCCGACTAGACGATTTTCCTCCTGCGCCGTCCCATACACTGGAGGGTGAGTCCACGAAATGCTAACCGTCCAACCGCGCTCGGGTTGTGGCACATTTGGGCGTTTTGCTGAGTAATAGCCAATCCAGACCATCGAATAGGTGAAGGTAAGAACGCAACCAAAAAACCCGATAGTCTTCAGGGCTTGTGAAAAAGTTCGCCATCTCTTGGTGGTACCGGGACTCATGTCGTGATTTTACGGTCCGATCAAGTAGTTCGGCAACATCCAGGGAATGAGGACCAGCCGCCCATGGACCGCCTGCTACGCGCGCTTCTCGGAAACCACCCCAAGACCGAACGCAGCTACTACCGCCATTGCGGGTCAGGGAGAGTTCGGCGGGTATAGCGCGACGGGATGCGCGGCCGTATCGCTGAGCGAGTGAAACAATTGCTCCGCCTTCGCGGCGTCTGACGCCGTGGCGAGATTGAGAATCGCAAACTCTTCTTTGTCGTACTTGCTGGCGTCCATCTGGAACGCGCCCTGCGACTTTTGCGCGGTGATCACCCAGTTCACGATCACCTGATAGTTCATCACGTTGTTGTAGCCGAACGTCACGTCGCGATCCAAGGTGTAGCGCTGCGTCCCGATCGTGTACGGATGCATCGCGCTCTGAAAGCCTGACCAATCGAGCGGCTTTGTGGCTGTCGAACTCGCGTCCTGGCAACCCAAAACCACCGGCTTATCGCCCTGCAACTCCGCCACGGCATTTAGCGCCGTGATCGTCGCGGCTTTGTGCCCACCGTGCGTATCCGCGCTCGGAAACAACGTAAAAACGAAATCGTATTTCCCGACTTCCAGGCGATGCTTCACTGCGTCAAGAACCAGCGGCGCGTTCCAGTGTTGCGTCAGGACTTCGTCGATGTCCAGCGTGTAGCGGACGTCGCGCTGATCCAAAAAATAGTGCGTCGTGATGCCGAGAATATTGCCCGCTTCGAGCACTTCCCTTTTGCGGATGTCCGGCAGCAACGCGCGGCCTACCGCTTCCGTCGTCAGCGGCTCGTGGTAGTAGCCTTCCGCCAGCAACGAGTAGCGATAGCCGCCCTCGCCGTTCGTGACGATCAGCTGGTCCACGCTTCCGCCGATATTGTGCGTGATCTCATAAACAGTCGCGGCAAAGCATGATTCGTCGTCCGGATGCGCCACGACGATGAGCACGCGCGGATGCGGCCCGAGCGGCGGCGGCGCGGTAGCCGACTGAGCCGTCTGCGCCCGCGCGAACGCAGGGTTAAGCAGAAGTGCGAAGGCTAGAACTGCAACGGTCCGGAGGATTCGCATATGAGAATTCCTTATTGCCTCGAAGAGGCCGTAAGTATAAATTCCCGCAAACATGAACGCAACCAGCCCCCTCCCGCGCCCCGGCCGCCCCGAACTCGCGCGCGCCCTCACCCTCATGCCTGCAGTCGCTCTCGCCATGGTGGACATGATCGGCGTCGGCCCTTTCGCCACGCTGCCCAACCTCGTCAACAAAATGGGGGGCGCGCAAGCAATCTACGGCTGGACGGCCGGCGCATTGCTAGCGATGTGCGACGGCCTCATCTGGGCCGAGCTCGGCGCGGCCATGCCCAAGGCCGGCGGCTCATACGAATTTCTCTCCAATATCTACGGACGCGAAAAACTCGGCCGCCTCTTCTCGTTTCTGTTCGTTTTCCAGCTCATCGTCAGCGCGCCGATCTCCATCGCCACGGGATGCGTGGGGCTGGCGGGCTATGCGTCCTACATTTTCCCCAAGCTGGGCCACACGTTCTTTCAGCGCGGAACGCAATTCAGTTTCTTTGGATTTACGTTTATGGGCAGCGAGAAGCTCGCCTTCGGGGTCAGCGGCGCGACGCTCGTAGCCATGGGCGCCGCGCTCCTCGCCACGTTTCTCGTCTATCGCAGAATCACGGGCGTCGGCCTCATCGCCAAATATCTTTGGGCCGGCGTGCTGGGCACCATGGGCTTCGTCATCTTCACCGGAGTAACACACTTCCACAGCAGCCTCGCGTTTCCGCCCGGATGGTCGCGCCCGCAAGTCTCCGGCTTCTGGACCGGCTTTTCCGCCGCCCTGCTGATCGCCCTCTACGATTACTGGGGCTACTACAACGTCTGCTTCCTCGGCGAAGAAATTAAAGAGCCGCGCAAGACGATTCCGCGCGCGATGCTGATTTCCATTGCGGTCGTCGGGATTCTTTACATCACGATGAACATCAGCATTCTCGGCGTGGTGCCGTTCTCCGAGCTGCACGCGATGGCGACGAATTCCGCCTCCAGCTATGTCGCTTCGCGCGCCGTGCAACTGGCCTACGGCAATTGGGCGGGCACGATCGTCGCCGTAATGGTGATCTGGACGGCCTTCGCGTCGGTGTTTGCATTGCTGGCGGGCTACTCGCGCGTCCCCTTCGCCGCCGCTCGCGACGGCAATTTCTTCCGCTTCTTCGCTAAGGTGCACCCGAAACATAATTTCCCGACGCGCAGCGTGCTGTTCCTCGGCTTGCTCGCCGCCGCGTTCTGCGTTTTCCAGTTGGGCCAATTAGTGACGGCGCTGGTGGTGATCCGTATTCTGCTGATGTTCGGTTTGCAAGCGGTCGGAGTCGTCGTGTGGCGCATCGTCAAACCGAATGAGCCGCGCCCCTTCCGCATGTGGCTTTATCCGCTGCCGGTGCTAATTACGCTGGCGGGTTTCGCGCTCGTCCTTCACGACAAAAAAGCGCTCTATCATCGCGCGCTGGTCTTCGCCGCTCTGGGTGTCCTGATTTTTCTGGTGCGCGCCGTCAAAACGCGCACCTGGCCGTTCTCTAATGAAGGCTACAAGACAAGTGCCTAATCCGCATCTCGCATCTTCCTCTGCGCCCTCTGTGTTCTCTGTGTTAGTTTTTCTTGGGTTTCAACTTTCAAACGGAGGAGAATTCACCACAGAGGGCACAGAGAACACAGAGAGGGCAAGCCAGTCGCCGCGTCACCCCGCGCTGCGCGCCGCGTCCGCCGCCGTCGAAGTCGCCAAAAATCTCGCGACGATCACCGTCATGTCGTCCGCCTGTTCCGGCGTCCCGGCCCACTGATCCACCGCCGCCATCAACGCTTGCGCCGCGGCGCCTGCTGGTGCTCGAGTAAGCCGCACGGCCTCGTCCACCAGCCGCTCCGTGCCGAACTCTTCGCCGTACACATTCTCCGGCTCGATCAAACCGTCGCTGAACGCCATGAAAAATGTGCCAGGATCGATCGCCACCGTCTCCTGCTCGTACACGCGATCGTCGTAAATCCCCAGCACCATGCCGCCCATTTCGAGCATCCGGATGTTTCCGCCGGAAATGCACACGGGCGGCAAATGGCCCGCGTTAGTGTATTGCAGCGTGCGCGAGTGCAGATCGTACACGCCGTAAAAAAACGTCGCGAAGCGCCCCTCCGACGAGCTGCGGCAGAAGTGCCGGTTCAGCCGCGTCACCACCTTCGCCGTGGCAACCGGCTCGGGCCCGTCCATGCCCGCTTCGCTGCGCAACGCCGCCTGCAAATTCGCCATCAGCAGCGCCGCCGAAATTCCCTTCCCGCTGATGTCTGCCAATGCGATTCCAAGTTGTGTCGGGCTCAGCACGAGAAAATCGTAATAATCTCCGCTAACCCCGCGCGCCGGCCGGCAAATCGCTTCCAGCTCCACGCCCGGCAACGAGGGTAGCTCGCGCGGAAAGAGCTGCGCCTGTACTTCGTGCGCCAGCAGCACCTCGTTTTCCAGCCGCTGCCGGGTGCGCTGCTCTTGCAGCAACGTCGAGACCGAGGCCGTCATCGTGTTGAACGACTTGCCAAGTTCGCCCAGTTGGTCGCGCCGCGCCACATTCACGCGATATGAAAAATCCCCCGCCCGCACGCGCTGCGTGGCGTTATACAAATCGTTCACCGCGCTGGTGATGGAACGCGTCAACACAATTCCAATGATCAGCGCGGCGATTTCGATCACCAGAAAAATCCCGCCCACCACGTACAACGCGTCCACCGCGATTCCGCCCAGGTCTCCCACCGACGTGAACAGCCGCTGATTCAAACGCGACGGCCGCGTGCTGAACGAAACAAAGACCGGCAAATCCGCCGCCGGATCCTCCACGGTGCTCTCGTCGATCGCACTCAGCTTCGAGACGCCCTGCACATTGACGTCGAACCAGTTCGCTTTCGGCGGCACGCTCCGCCCCGGCGACACAATTTCCCGCCGCACCACAAACAGCCGCCCGTCGCTCGCATAGACCACCTCCTGCGCGTTGCTCCCGTCGGCCGGATGCATTACGTGGATCTGAATCGGCCCGAGTTCCGGCCCCAGCGTCGAAATGAGTTCCGGCGTCACCGGCACGGAGACGGCCACTACCAGCCGCCCCGTCGGCACCGGACGCGCGATCACGGCGGCCAGCATGAGTTCGTCGTTGTTTTGAACGAAGCCGACGAAGCGCGAGTGCGGTGGATCGTGCGCTCGCTTCAGAAGCTGTTCATTTTCCCCCACCGTGACGCGCAATCCCGGCAGATCCCGCTGCGCCATCGCCAGAAACGCGGCCGTGTGTGGGGGCAATGTCAGCGTGTCCACCGGCTTCCCGGTCACCGACGCCTCCACCGCGAGCGAAGTCGCCAATGTCTCCGCAGTCGAAGCCACTTCGTCCTGCCGCTTCTGCAAATCGCTGTACACGGCGTACGCGCCGAATTGCCAGTACAGCAAGTAAGCGGAAAGCACGACGATCGTCACCAGCAGCAGAACCGGAACGACGGCGATAAAAATATAGGCAACGACCAGCCGGTCGCGCAGCCTCCACATCAGCCGCCGCTTCACCCAGCCGCCCCCGCGCACCAGCACGAGGTACCCAATGGAGACGACGCACAGAAAGCCAAAGATCGTCGGGATGCGTATGTGCGCGCCCGCGCCGCGAATCGCCGCCAGCAACGCGTAGAACACGATGATGAGAAACGCGCTGCGATCCCAAATGCTGGCTTTACGCAATATGGATCGCAAACGGCGTGTCTGGGAGGAAGCCATCGGTGAATGGGGCAGTTCTCTGCCCCCAACACTCTCGCTCAGAAGCTCCGAAAAATCCAGTCGCGCCGCAGCCCTCGCTCAGGGACCCCGCTTCTACGTGGATTTGAAGCCTTGAAGGACGCGCGCCCCTACAGCAGAAAAACCCAAGGCGCGTCCGCCACCCCTACTTCTGCGTCCCTTGCCACACCCGGCTGTGCTTGCGGCCGTAGAGGAAATAAATCGTCAGGCCGATCACCAGCCAGACCGCGAGGCGTACCCAATTCGCCGCGGGCAACGAGAACATCAACATGAGGCAGCTCAGAATCCCCAGCACCGGCACAATCGACCCCAGCGGCGCGCGGAACGGCCGATGCACCTCCGGATGCGTGCGCCGCATGATCATCACCGCGGCGCACACGATCACGAACGCGAGCAAGGTGCCGATGTTCACCAGTTCGGCGAGAATCCGCAACGGAAGAAACGCCGCCATGATGGCCACGCAGGTGCCCGTCAAAATCGTGGACTTCCACGGCGTGCGAAACTTCTCGTGCACCGCGGCGAAAAACTTCGGCGGCAGCAGGCCGTCGCGCGCCATCGCCAGGAAAATGCGCGCCTGGCTCAACATCATCACCAACAGGACGGAGGTTATGCCGGCGATCGCCCCAATCGAAACCAGGAACTGCGCCCACGGCAAGCCGACCTGCCCGAAAGCGGCGGACACCGGCGCATCAATGTTTATTTTGTTGTACGGCACCATCCCGGTGAGCACGGCGGCCATCGAGATGTACAAAATCGTGCACAGAACCAGCGAGGTCATGATGCCGATGGGCACATCGCGCGCGGGATTCTTCGCCTCCTCCGCGTGCGTTGAGATCGAATCGAATCCGATGTACGCGAAGAAAACGATGGCCGCGCCGGCCAGCATGCCGAGCGGCGCGCCGGTAGGCCCCGTCTGGCCGATCAGCGTATGGCCAAAAAACGCAAATCCCGCGAAGCCGAACGGCGCGAACGGTTTCCAGTTGGCAGTGTGAATGTAACGCGAGCCCACCCCGATGACGAGAAACACGATCGTAAGCTTCAGGATCACGATCCCGGCATTGAACGATGCGCTCTCCTTAATGCCTTTGACGAGAATGATCGTGATCAGCGCGGCGATCACGACGGCCGGCAGGTCGAACCAAGTTCCCGTCAGGACGAGGCGTCCGCTGGCTTGATTGTAATCAAAGGGGGCGTTCGTGAAATGGTGCGGAACATGAAAGCCCAAGATGTTGATGAAGTCTTGAAAGTAGTGGGACCAGCCGTGCGCGACCGTGGCCGACGCGACCGCGTATTCGAGGATCAGGTCCCATCCGATGATCCAGGCGAAAAGTTCACCGAGCGTTGCGTAGGCGTAGGTGTAGGCCGATCCCGCGACGGGCACCATCGAGGCGAACTCCGCGTAGCAGAGCGCGGCGAAAACGCAGGTCAGCCCCGCCACCACGAACGAGAGCATCAGCGCGGGCCCCGTGCAATCGTGCGCCGCCACGCCCACCAGCACGAAAATTCCCGTGCCGATGATCGCGCCCACGCCGAGGCTGGTCAGCTGGACGGGACCCAGCACGCGCTTCAACCGGCTGTGGTCGCGAAGCTCCTCCATCAGCATATCGTGCGTCTTCGTCACGAACAGTTGGTTGGCCATGTTTCCTTTCTGCTTCGTTGCTCCCTTGCTCTGCCTTCCCTCCGCGGCCTCGGTGCCCTCGGTGTTAAGAGCATCTCCCGCACTTCTCTCGATTTCCTCATGATTCCGGCGTCGCGCGACCGCGTGCAGCCCAAATCAAATACACCGGAACGCCCAGAAGCACAATCACCAGCCCGGGCCACGCCGTTTGCGTCTGGTACAAAAGGAGCGCCGTCAGGATCACCAGCGCAGCCAGAATATACAACACTGGCACCACCGGGTATCCAAACGCGCGGTACGGCCGCTCGGCGTCGGGCCGTGAGCGGCGCAACCGAAATATGCCGAGAATTGTGAGCACGTAAAAAATCAAGACCGCAAAGACCACGTAATCGAGGAGATCGCTGTAGAGATTGCCGTATTTCACCGCGCCCGTCGCGGGATTCACAATTCGCGTGCGCATCAGTACGAGAAACGCCGCCCAGACTCCCTGCAATGCGAGGCCCTTGGAGGGCACACGATGGCGGTTCAGTTTCCCTATCGAGCGGAAGAACAGTTTGTCCTGCGCCATTGCGTAATACACGCGCGAGCCCGCGAGAATCAGTCCGTTGGCGCAGCCGAAGGTCGAGACCATGATGGCGAGCGCCATGATGGCGGCTCCGGCGCCGCCGAAAATCACGGCGAGCGTCGCCGTCGCGACTCGATCGTCCGGCGCGGCCTGGATCTGTGCGAGCGGCAGCGTCACGAGATAAGCAACGTTCGCCAAGAAGTAGAGCGCGATGACGATCCCCGTCCCCGCCGCGAGCGAGAGCGGCACATCGCGCCGCGGATTCTTCACCTCGCCGGCCGTAAACGTGATGTTGTTCCAGGCGTCCGCGGAAAAGAGCGAGCCCACTTGCGCCACGCTGAATGCGATCACAATGCCGAACGCCCCGGCGCCCGCCGTGACCGACGGAAGCCAGCGGCGCAGAAAATCGGCGCCGGGCTCGATCGTGTTGGGAGAATGCAGCGCCCACAACGAGGAGAAATTCGCATGGAGGGCGGCGGCGTTCCGGCCCCAAAAGATGCCGAGCAAAATCAATCCGGCGAGGGCGAGCGTTTTTGCGGTGGTAAAAGTGTTCTGCACGAGCTTGCCGATGTGCAGACCGCGCGTATTCACCCACGTAAGCAGGAGAATCAGAGCGACGCCGATGAGTTGCTGAACCGAGAGGCTGATGGCGTAGCGGGCCGAGAGCCGCAGCGGCGGAACAATCCAACTCGTCGCGGAAACCCGCGGCACGAGAACGCCCAGATACCGCGCGAAGCCCACGGCCACCGCGGCGATCGTTCCCGTCTGGATGACGAGAAACAATGTCCAGCCGTAGAGGAAGCCCCAGAGCGGCGAGTACGATTCGCGCAAGTAAACGTACTGCCCGCCCGCATGCGGCATCATCGCCGCGAGTTCCCCGTAGGAGAGCGCTGCGGCGAGCGTCATGAATCCAGTGATGATCCAGGCGAGGAGCAGGCCGCCGGTCGAGCCCGCCTGCCGGGAGATGTCCGCGGAGACGAGGAAGATGCCCGAGCCGATCATTGAGCCGACGACGATCATCGTCGAATCGAAGACGCTCAGCTCGCGAACGAATCCGCTCTGGGCTTTGGGAGCGCCAATCGCAGGGCCGGGGGCGGCTTCGCTCATGGGCGCGCGGCCTCGGCGCCGATGCGGAGGTATTCTTCCGCGCGCGCAGAAGGATCGGGAGCGCACAGTAGATCACGCGCCACACAAATCGAGTCGGCTCCCGCGGCGTAGACCTCCGCCGCGCGCTCGATGGTAATGCCGCCGATGGCGACGACCGGCTTTCGCGTGAGGCGGCGCGCGTCACGCAAGCCGGCAAGGCCAACGACGGGGTCCGGATTTTGTTTTGTCGAGGTGGCGAAGAGCGGGCCAAACGCGATGTAGTCCGCGGAAGTCTGGTCCGCCGCGGCGAGCTGTTCAAGATTATGCGTGGAGACGCCGACGATGCGATCCGCCCCGCAAATCGCGCGCGCGTCCTCGACGCTCAAATCCGTCTGGCCGACGTGAACGCCCGCCGCGCCGGAGAGCAGCGCAATGTCGGGACGGTCGTTCACAATGAATTTTGCCCGCGAATTGGCCAGCGTGCGGACGAATTGGAGAGACACTTCGTAGTTTCGGCGGGAGTTCGACTGCTTATCGCGATACTGGATGACCTCGACCCCGGAATTTGCCAGCATTTGAGCGAGTGCCAGCCCCGACGCGTTGCAATGCGCTTCCGAACCAGTGAGCAGCGACGCGTCGATTATTGCATACAGCTTCGGGAACACAAGACTCCTTCGGCGACTGGAAACGCAAAGGTCCGCGAAATCGAATCCCGCCGAGCCTATTCGCCCGCCTCCCGCGAATCGGCCGCGCGTCAGCTCCCGTTGCCCGGAGCATATCGCTCCATGAAATGTGTGTCGATGCGCCCCGCCTCAAAATCGGGCTCGGCAAGAATCCGGCGGTGCAGCGGGATGGTGGTCTTGATTCCTTCAATAACGAACATTTCGAGGGCGCGGCGCATCCGAGCCAGCGATTCGGTGCGATCGCGCCCGCGACAGATCAATTTGGCGACCAGCGAATCGTAGTACGGGGGAATCACGGCGTCGGCGTACGCGGCGGTGTCCACGCGAACGCCCGTGCCGCCGGGCAATTGGAAGACGCTGATGCGTCCGGGCGACGGCACAAACGTGTCGGGGTCCTCGGCGTTGATGCGGCACTCAATGCTGTGTCCGCCCGTGGCCACTTGGCCCACCACCTCGGCGAGACCTTCGCCGGCCGCCAGGCGAACTTGAGACTTGATGAGGTCCACGTTCGTAATCATCTCCGTGACGGGATGCTCCACCTGAATGCGCGCGTTCATTTCGATGAAATAGAACGAGCCGTCCTCATCCATGAGCAGCTCGACGGTTCCGGCGCTCGAATAGCCGACGCGCTCCAGGGCGCGTACCACCAGTTTCCCCAATTCCGCGCGCTTCTCAGGGGTGAGCGCGGGCGAGGGAGACTCCTCGATCAGCTTCTGGTGGCGGCGCTGAATGCTGCACTCGCGCTCCCCAAGACTCATCACTTTCCCGTGTTGATCGCCGAGAACCTGAAATTCAATGTGACGCGGGCGCTGGATGAATTTTTCCAGATAGACGTCGGGCACGCCGAAGGCTTGCAACGATTCGGTGCGCGCGGTGTTGAAAGCCGTTTTCAGTTCTGCGATGTTGCGCGCCACGCGCATCCCGCGCCCTCCGCCGCCCGCGGACGCCTTGATGATGACGGGAAACCCGATCCGTTTCGCATCCGCGACGGCCGCCGCTTCGTCGGGCACGATGCCGTCAGACCCCGGCACAATGGGCACGCCCCCGGCGGCCATTTCACGCCGCGCGTGTTCCTTCTCGCCCATCAATCGCAATATGTCCGAAGAAGGCCCGATGAACGTAATCTCCGAAGCCTCGCAAACCTCGGCGAAATTGGCATTTTCCGAGAGAAAACCGTAGCCCGGGTGAATCGCGTCCACATTGGTGATTTCCGCGGCGCTGATGACGTGGGGGATGTTGAGGTAGCTTTCCGCCGAGCGCGGAGGCCCGATGCAAACGGCTTCGTCCGCAAACTTGACGTGCAGCGAATTGCGATCCGCCTCGGAATAAACGGCGACCGTGGCGATCCCCAGCTCCTTGCAGGCGCAAATCACGCGCAGTGCGATTTCGCCACGGTTTGCGATAAGAATCTTGCGAAACATCGTAGGCAGGAAGGCCCCGGCTACTTCTTGGCCGCCGGGCGGATGGCGAATAGAGTCTCGCCGTATTCCACGGGCTGGCCGCTCTCGATGAGGACCTGGACGATCTCCCCGCCCAGATCCGCCTCGATTTCATTCATGAGTTTCATCGCTTCGATGATACACACCACCTGGCCGACCTCAATGTGGTCTCCCACTTTCGCGAACGGCGGCGCATCGGGACTGGGCGCCGCATAAAATGTTCCGACGATTGGAGACTTGATGAAATGGAGGCCGGCCTCCGGCGATTCAGCCACTGGGGCATCCTCCGCCGTTGAGGCTGGCGACGCTGCGCGGACGGGATCGGTGGGTCGAGCGGCCTGTCCAGATGGCACGTCCACAACCGGCTGCGGAAGAGATGCCATCGGCGTCTCCACGCGCGGAAGCAAGCGTGAAGAGGAATCGGCGCTCGGCGCCTTCTTCAGGCGAATCCGCAACTCGCCGTAGGCATACTCGAACTCCTCGAGGCCATGCTCGGACATGAACGCGAGCAGACGCTCCAGCTGTGCCAGATCGACTCCCGGCACTTCGTACGATGGACTGTCAGTGGGCTTTTTGCCGCGCTTCATCGGAAATTAGAGTTCCAACAGATCGCGCCCCAGGCGCGTGAGAAGCTCAGATCCATTGGCGGTCACGAGTATGTCGTCTTCAATGCGGATTCCGCCGGTTCCTTCCACGTAGACCCCTGGCTCGATTGTTACCACCATCCCCGCTTCCAACAGTCGTTCCTGACCTCGGGCCAAACGCGGCTCCTCGTGGATCTCCAGGCCCAAGCCGTGCCCCGTGCTATGGACGAAGTGGCGCGCCAAGCCGTACCGATCCAGCACTCGCCTCGCCGCCGCGTCCACTTCCCCGGCGGCTATGCCGGGTCGAATGCATTCCCGCGCCGCCGCCTGGGCTTCCTGAACTGCTTGGTACCATCTACGGATACGGGTGGGTGCGCGCCCCACAAACACTGTGCGAGTTATATCGCTGCAGTAGCGGCGGAGTATAGCACCCAGGTCGAGGACGACCAACTCATTTTTCCCAATGCGCCGGCTGGTAGGCCGGGCATGGGGCAGCGCGGACCGGGGTCCGCCTGCGACAATCGCTTCAAAAGACTCGCCGCTAGCTCCTTTGCGGCGAATACGATAGCCGATTTCAGCGGCGAGGTCGAGTTCCATCACACCGGCCCGCACCATACCGATGACTTCTTCCATCACCTCGCAGGCGATCCCGCCCGCCTCACGGATTGTATCCACCTCCACCGGGGCTTTGACGGTGCGTAGCCCGGCCACCAGGCCGTCAGCGGCCCGCCAACGCAGGCGCGCTCCGGCGGCGCGCCGCAGTACCTTCCAGGATGCGACGCTCCACTGCGACGGCGCGTAGGCTACACATCGGCGGCTGGACGAGAGGTACTGCCCGACACCTATGGTCAAAGGGCCGCGGACGATCCGAAGCTTCGCATGCGGTGCCTCGTCTCTCGCTTGGACGGTAAAGCGGCCGTCGGTAAAAAGCGCCACCCTGGAGGATTCGACCAGGAGCACCCCCGAGTCGCCAGTAAAGCCGGAGAGATAAAAGAGATCCGCCGGCCCGGAGACGAGCAAAGCATCCGAGCCGGTGCGAGCCAGGGCCGCACGAACCTGCTTCAATCGTTCTTGAAGGTCTGCGCGCATAAAAAAAGGGAGAAGACCGGAGTCTCCTCCCTTTCAGGGAGCTTGGCGCACGCCGCGCCCGCGTCTCCGGGACTTCAGTCCGGAAGAATACGCGGCGTGATGAAGAAGAGCAATTCCTGAGAATTGGTGGCGACCGACGTCTCCTTGAACAAATTGCCGATGAGCGGAATATTACCCAGCAGCGGCACCTGATTGATGGTGGTGGTCTGCGAAGAAATAATGACCCCACCGACCACGATGGTTCCGCCGTCTCGGATGGTCACCTTGGAAGTCGCGGATTGCGTATCCAACGCGGGGATACCTTGAATTCGCGCAATGCCGTTGTCGATTTGCGTGTTTTCAACGTCCACGTTCAGGAAGATCGTGCCGTCCGCGGTAATCTGCGGGGTGACGGTGAGCGACAACACAGCATCAATGTACTGGGTCGAGATCGTATTGTTGATGGTGGTCTGAATCGGAATCTGTTGTCCTTGCTTCACAACGAGCTGTTCATTGTTCTGCGTGATGCCTTCCGGCTCGGAAAGGAGTTTACCCACGCCTTTGGACTCCATCATCGTGAGCATGAAGTCGAGGGCAAAATTGGCGGACTGATTTGAGAACGTGAAGCCGCTAGTGGGCGCCACCGCCGGGAAATTGCTGCTCAAGGGAATCGAAGTAGTGCTTCCGGTGGCCACGAGCGGGGGCACGATCGAATGAACGATCGGGCTGGCGGCGGTTGCCGCGCCGATCAAGCCGCCGTACACGTTGTTTCCGTTGCCAAAGGCGAATCCGAATTGCGTACCGACGTCACGGGCGAAGCTGCGTGAAGCTTCTACGACGCGCGCCTCGATCTCCACTTGTTGCGACTTGCGGTCGAGCTGCCGGATGAGATCGTTAATCGAAGGCAGAATCGTCGGGACGTCACGGATAATCAGCGTGTTGGTGCGATCGTCCGAAAGGATGTCGCCGCGGGGGGAGAGGAATCGGCGCAGAACATCGCGCAGTTTGGTCGCATTGCCGTAGCTCAACGTCCGCGTCTCGGTGACCAGTTCCACGGACTCTGATTGGGCGCGCGCCAAATCGCGGCGCTGCTCGGCTTCTTTGCGCAGCGTGTCTTGCGTGGCGATGCGGAGCACGTTGCCCTGGATCTGGCTCGACAAACCGTTGTTCTGCAAAACGATGTCCAGCGCCTGGTCCCAGGGCACTTCATCGAGAACCAGGGTGACGGTTCCATGTACGGACGGGTCCAGCACGACATTGAGGCCGCTGATTTCATGAATCAGCCGGAAGAAATCTTTCAGGTCAACGTCTTTGAGGTCTACGGAAATCGGATCGCCCGTGTAGCGCTTCTCCGGCGTGGGCGTTGCAGCCGGAGTCGAAGTCGTCGTGGTGGTTTGCGCCTGGGGCACATTCACACTCACCTGAGGAGGAGGCGGAGTGGTGTTCGGCGCGGCGAGAGAACTATTCACGCCGACAAGCCAATCGGGCAAGTGCACCGTGGGAATCGCAGGGGCCTGGCGCGTGGCCGGCCGCTTGGGAATCGCCGACATCGTGGTCGAAGGAACGGCCGCGTCAAAACTGACGGTGCAGCTCGAATCGCCATTCTGGATGGTGTAGGGAACCGCGCGGTCCAGATCAATCACGACGCGCACTTCGTTTGCTTCGGGATGTCCAAGCCGGACGCCGCGCACCGGAAGGTAAGAGCTATCCACCGCATTCTCTTGCATCGCCAGCCGCGCATTGGAGAAATCCATGACGAGTCGCGGCGGATCGGAGAGCCGCAACACGCGATAGCTCAACGGGCCCGTCCCTGCGACGCGCACGGTCGTCCGCTGGCCGGCGCGACCCACTTCAACAGAGGCAATCGCCGTCGTGACGGTGGCCGCGGGAGCGCTCCCGGCGCCCGCCCACAAAGTGGCAATCGCAGCGCTCGAGGCCAGTAATAAAAAGCCAATCCGCATGATCGGCCTGCCCGCCTGGGCGGACCAATAGGTCTTCATTGCTGTTCTCCTGGACTTGCATACAGTCTCTTCGTCACTTCGCGTTCGACGGGCTTGCCGAATGCATCCTGCCCCGACTCATGAAAGGAAACTTCCTCAAGCGTAATCTGCTCGACGGAGCCGTCGTAAAGCTTGTCGCCCGTCTTCAAGAAATAGGTGCGCCCCTGCGGATTCGAAACCACGGCAATCATTCCGTCCGGGCCATGCACCAAGCCATCTATGCGGATCGTAGCCACGACAAGACCGGCTTTCCCCGGAGGAAGATTCACGGGAGGTCCGCCGCCGCTGTGATCCTGGCCGATGAGTGGGACAAACGGGTCGCGCTTCGCTCCGCCGGAGCCGGCAGCTCCTGCAGGGGGATTTGCCTCCGCGGTTGTAGTGGGCGCACCGGGAGCAGGGGTGGAAGCCGCCTTCTTGGGCGCCTGCTTTACGGGAGCCGGAGCAGCTTTCGGTGCGGCTTTTGGCGCCGGCTTCGGTGCAGGCTTGGGTGCTGGCTGCGGTGCAGGTTTTGGTGCAGGCGTCTGGGTCGCCGCCGGCGCCGAGGCTTGAGCCTGCGCGTTATTCACTTGCGTACGAATCTGTGAGGGCTGGACAGGCACCTGCGCGGCATGACCCAGAAATGGCGTCACGACGGCAAGCGCTAGTAAACTGAGAAGCCGGAAATAAGGGTTTGCTCGCATTAGTTCACCACCGCCCCAGGGGCCGGCTGCGCGGTCTTGGGCGTGCCCGCGGGCGACGAAGCGGCTGGGGGAGCAGGATGGCTGGCTGCCGGAGCCGCGCTTGGAGGGGCCGCGGTAGTCGCGTTAGCGGGACTCGTGAAGAACGTCACGACCATGCAGTTCCCCGTCACCGATGTCCCCGCGCGCATGGGATATTTTCCTTTGGACGGATCGACCGCCGACAGGGACAAATCACCGACGTTGATGATTCGCGACAGCCGGCTCAACCGGGAGAAGAAGTCCACAACGTTGAAATATGGGCCGTCCACGCTAATCGCGAACGGCATTTCAAAATGGTATTGGTGGGGGATCACGTTCTGCGCCACCAGTGAACGGATCTGCACTCCGGAAGCGGCGGCAGCACCTTGTAGGAGGCGGATGAATTCGTCGGTCTGCTTATCTTCCGGAACGATCGCCTGGAGCGTATCGAGCTCCTTGTGCAGCCCTTTCATCTCCTGATTGAAATCGGCATAGCGTCGCTCGTAAACCTCGAGAGAGTCCACTTCCTGTTTCAGCTTTGAGTCTTGATCGTGGAGGTCGGCCACTTCCGACCGTTTGGAGGCCACCGGCGAGAACGGCAGGAAAATTCCCAAGCCGATCAGCACAACGGCCAGCGCCACGAAGATGAGGGCCTGAATGTACCAGGGGAATTCGCGAAAAGAGAGCGCCATCGGCCCTTATCCTTTCCTCGCCGGAGCAGGCGATGGTGACGGAGCCGGGGCGGAGGCCGCAGCCGGGGCCTTCTCCTCCGGAAGAGTGAATTGCGCCGTCAACTCGAAGACGAAGGTCTCCACATTCTTGCTCGATTCATCCTGATGCGTTTCCTTGATTTCGATCTGATCGAAGTAGCCGGAACGCTTGAGCTCGGTGATGAAGTTCGCGACGGCGTTGATCGAACCCGCGGAGCCTGCAAGGCTGAGCGTGTTTCCCTTGCGATCCAGGGAGGTCAGCCACAGAGTGTCGGTGCGGCTGACGGTGTTGGCCAGCGCGTCCAGGAGTTCCTGGCCGCCGGTCCGATTGCGCTGCAATTCTTCGATAATGCCGATCCGCTGCTGGAGAACGGTCTTCTCTTTCCCGAAGTTCTCCACCTGAGTTTTAAGATTTTCCAGCCGCGATTTCTCCCGCTGTTGTTGCGTGATATGCGCCTGGGTCTTCTGCGCGTCCGAATTCAACTGCGCCCATTCATACCAGAGGACGCCGATGGATAGGATCACCGCCGCAAGCAACAACCCCGCTTGCAACGCGCCTTCGAGCGGGACGGCTTTCCGCGCGGCTTTCGGGCGAACCCGGCCGAGAAGGTTAATTCGGATCATGACTGGTCAAAGCTCCTCAGCGCCAGGCCCACGGCGATCGCCAAGCGAGGCGCCAGATCACGAATCTGATCCTCATTGTGCCGGCCCGGATTGATGACGATCTTCCGGAACGGATAGAGCTCTTCCACCGGCATCGCGAATTCCTCGCGGAGCAGTTCCACCAAGCCGGGGACCCGGGCCGTTCCGCCGCCGACGTAAATTCGCTGGATGTTTTCGCCGCTGGCGGTGGCGCGGAAGAAGTCAAACGTCTTTTGAATTTCCAGAATCAGGATGTCGGAAACCGAGCGCAGGATCTGGACTTTGTGTTCATCCGCCACGCCCGCGATGGCTTCGCCTCTCTTCAGCTTTTCCGCGTCTTCAAAGCTGAGATCCAATTCTTTTTGGAGGGCGTCCGTGTATTGATTGCCGCCCACCGAAACGTCGCGCGTAAAGAGCGGGATCCCGCCGCGAACGATATTGATGTTCATGACGCTCGCGCCGACGTTCAGCAGGGCCACGGTCTGCCCGGGATCGGGGTCGTAGTTGACCTCGAAACAGTTCTGCAAGGCGAAGGCGTCGATATCCACGACGGTAGGGTTCTTCCCCGCCTGCGCGAGCACGTTTGTGTGATTCAGAATCTTGTCCTTTTTCACCGCCACCAACAGGACGTCCATTTGCGAGTCCATGGACTCCAGCAACTGGTAGTCGAGACTCACGTCCGCGATGTCGAACGGTATGTGCTGGCTGGCTTCGCTCTGGACGCGGTCATACAGCTCTTCTTCGGACATCATCGGCAAAGTCACGCGCTTGACGATGACGGAGTGGCCGGAGACGGAGGTGGCGACGTTCTTGGTCTTGGCCTTCTGCTTGTCGAAGATGCCGCCGATTGCGCCGGCCACCGATGGCGCGTCCATGATGGCGCCGTCCACTACGGTGTCCTGGGCCAAAGGCTCAAGTCCGAAGCTGACCAATTCGTAGCCTTGCTTCGTCGCTTTCAACTCGACGGACTTGATCGAGCTCGAACCGATGTCGAGCCCCACAACCGGCACTTGTTTTGGCTTTCCGAACATTTTGCAGCCCCTCAGACTGCGCGGCCCACGTTTTCAGTGAGGTGTGAACCTGAAGACGGTTGCCTGACTGCTTGGTGCGTCGCAGCTTTCTCACGGGACCCCAAGAACCCGTGACCTCTCCGGCCGACACCCCGAACCGCATTTAGGGAGTGGCCGTACCTGCAAGTGAATTTGGCATTGGGTAAGTAGAGTGTCAAGAAAACCTAAAATGATGTTGTCCTAAGAATACGCCTGACACTCGGGACGGGGGCCTGACCGGGAGGCCAGTTTTTGGGAAGTTTTGGGGAGATTTGGGAAAAGACTGACCTAATGCGGCTAAGAACGTACCGAGTTTTCGCCCTATCGTCTGACTCCGAGTTGACTCCAAATTGCGTCAACTCGAGCGCGCGTTTTGTCATCCATCTTGATTTCATCCGGCCAGGGACGGAGGAAACCCTCCGAAGCCCATTTCCGCGTGGCGTCGATCCCCATCTTGGAGCCGAAATCTTGTAACCGGGCGGCGTGGTCGAGAGTATCCACCGGACCGAGGATGAATTGAATGTCGCGCTCGGGGTCGAGGGCGCAAAGCGTCTTCCAGACGACTTCACTGGGGTTCTGCACGTTGACGTCATGGTCCACGACTACGATGACCTTCGTGAACATCGCCTGGCCGAGAGACCAAATGGCGTTCATGATTTTTCGCGCGTGCCCCGGATAGGATTTGCGGATCGCGACGATCATCAAATTGTGAAAAATGCCTTCCGCGGGCATGGCGATGTCCACAATCTCCGGATATTGCATCTGCATCACCGGGAGAAACACGCGTTCCACGAGGTGGCCCATGAAGAAGTCTTCCTGCGGCGGCGGGCCTACCACGGTGGTCATATAGATCGGGTCGCGGCGATGCGTGATACAGCTGACGTGGAAGACCGGATACTCGCCTTCGAGGGAGTAAAAGCCCGTGTGATCGCCGAAGGGGCCTTCGGTGCGCAGTTCATTGAGATTGACGTAGCCTTCGAGGACGATCTCGGCGTTGGCCGGGACTTCGATGTTGGACGTTTCGCACTTGACGAGCTCGACCGGCTCGCGGCGCAGGAAGCCGGCGAACATGAACTCGTCGAGATCGGGAGGGATCGGGAGAATGCCGGAAATGCACGTGGCGGGATCGGAGCCAATTGCGACCGCGACTTCGATGCGGCCGTTCGGATCGGCGCCGCGCGCGCGGCGGAAATGTTCGGCGCCGTGCTTTTGCGTCTGCCAGTGCATGCCGGTGGTGCGCTCGTCATACACCTGCATGCGATAGACGCCAACGTTTCGCTTGCCGGTCTCCGGATTTTTCGTGATTACGAGCGGCCAAGTGATGAAGCGGCCCGCGTCCTTGGGCCAACACTGGAGAATCGGGAAATCAAGAAGCGAGAAGCCTTCGCGGCGGATCACTTCCTTGCAGGGCCCCGTGCGAACCATCTTTGGGAAGAAGGAGCCCAACTCGGCCAGCTTCGGCAACATCTTGATTTTTTCGAGGATGCCTTGCGGCGACTGGAAATCGATCATGGAGCGGATGCGTCCGGCGATCTCGCTTGCATCGCCGACTTCCAGCGCCAGATTCATTCGCCGCTCGCTGGCTAGAAGATTGATGGCCAAAGGAAAACGCGAACCCTTGGGGTGCTCAAAGAGCAGGCCGGGGCCGGCGTCGCGCAACACGCGCTGCGCGACTTCGGTGATTTCCAATACGGGGTCCACTTCGGCGGAGATCCGCTTCAGTTCCCCTTCCTTCTCCAACTTCGCGATGAATTCCCGCAAATCGCGGTAGGCCAACGATTCCCCCCAACTCCGGCTGGCCTGCCTGCCGGTAGGCATGGCCGGAGCCGAGTCACTTTAGCACGAATGGCAATGAGAAGGTTCTCAGGCGCAAGAGTCGGCAATGGTTAGTTTCCGAGTTGCCGACCACTCGTCCGGAACTTTCGGATGAGTTGGAATGCGACATATTGCTTGGGGTACGATTGCTCCCACGTGCTCTTTGGCGCAGAGAACGGAGGCAGTATGGGGACGCTGATTCAGGACTTACGCTACGGCCTCCGGATGTTGCGCAAAGCTCCCGGCTTCACCGCTGTCGCTATCCTCACTCTGGCCCTCGGCATCGGCGCCAACACCGCCATTTTCAGCGCCGTCAACGGCATCCTCCTCAAGCCACTGCCATACGCTGATTCCTCGCAGTTGGTTGATCTTATGGGCGTCAAGCTATTCCCGGGCAACCTTGAAGGCATGATGAATTTTTCACCGGACGTCTGGCAGAAAGTCCGCGCGCAAACGCCCGCCATCGCGCAAATGGCGTTTTGGAACCGGGGCGAGTACACCGTCACCGGCGACACTGCGCCGGAGCGTGTCTCCGCAGCGCAAGTATCGAGTGACTTCTTTCCGTTGTTGGGCGTGCCCCCGCTCGCCGGTCGGCCCATTCTCCCCGGTGACACGCAGCCGGGCGCGAAGCCCGTTGCGGTGGTGAGTTATGCGTTCTGGCGCTCGCGCTGGGGCGGAGACAGCAGCGCTCTCGACCGCACAATTAGCCTCGATAGTAAGGCCTACACCATCGTCGGCGTCATGCCACCCGGATTTACGTACCCGATTTCGACGGTTCAGAACGGCGGCGAAGGCGTTTGGCTCCCACTGATTATGTCGCCCGGGCACGAGGGCGACGGAGTGTTCCCAGTGGCGCGGTTGAAGAAAGGCGTCAGCCTCGCAGCGGCAAACGTCCAGCTCAAGACTGTAAGCCCACGAATGTCCGCGGAGTTCAGCGGTTGGATGGCAGGTGGTGAGTTTCGCGCTAGCGCATTGCGGAAGCACTTCAGCGATCTCGATAACGCCCTCTTGATTCTGCTCGGCGCCGTAGGATTCGTCCTGCTGATTGCCTGCCTCAACGTCAGCGGGCTGCTGCTTGCGCGCGGCTTGGCGCGCCACCGCGAAGTGGCCATTCGCGAAGCTCTGGGCGCTTCGCGCGCGCGAATTGTGCGCCAGTTCCTGACGGAAAGCATTTTGCTCGGGCTCGCCGGCGGCGCCATCGGGCTTTTGTTCTCGGTCTGGGGCGTCCACATCCTCCGCGCCTTCACGCCCACGGACTTGCCCGAGCACGGCCAGTTCGAATTGAATGCCAACATCCTGTGGTTCACTCTCGCCATTTCGGTGCTCACGGGAGTTTTATTCGGCCTCGCGCCCGCCATGCAGGCCTCACTCCGGCTCGCCGGCGCAGCGATTCGCGAGGGCTTTGGCTCTCTCGCGGGGTCCTCTTCGCGGCGGCCGCGGCGTCTGCGCAGCACGCTCATAGTGATCGAAATTGCTCTCGCCGTGGTTCTGGTCATCGGGGCTACTCTGGTCGCTCGCAGCTTCGAAAAACTTACCAGCGTGAAGCTCGGTTTCCGCGCAGATCATATCGTCACCATGGAGACGAACTTTAGTAAATCAATCTGCGACCGCGACAACCCGAAGAGCTTCGCGGGCTGTCAGACCGCGATTTTTGATGTGCTGGGCCACATGCGCGGCATTTCCGGCGTGCAAAGCGCCGCATTGGCCTCAAAGATTCCCTTGGACGGCGACTGGGGTCTCGTTCCCGATTTGAAAATCGAACGGGAGGCACAGGATTTTTCGCTTGAGAGCGGCGCTGTAATTGCCACGCGAGTTGTCTCTCCTGATTATTTTCAAA
>Ga0209415_10000863_pt1 | contig 57420 bp, 53 predicted proteins | sample PeaSoiSIISIP2007_FD_187696 | JGI IMG/M metagenome (GOLD analysis project Ga0209415, IMG submission 187696) | Peat soil microbial communities from Weissenstadt, Germany - SII-SIP-2007 (SPAdes) (version 2) | ecosystem: Environmental > Terrestrial > Soil > Wetlands > Peat | place: Germany... | reverse complement strand
TGGTGGGCGCGGTAGGGATTGAACCTACGACCCCCGCGGTGTGAACACGGTGCTCTCCCACTGAGCTACGCGCCCGCCGGCGCGGGGTTTAGGCGAGGGGGTCCGGGCCTGTCAAGCAACCGGCAAGCAATCGCCGAGCATAATCAGCAGCATGGAAATCCATCGCCGATCCTTGCCAAATCGTTCATAATTCGGGCCATGACCGAACCCCAGACCGCAGTCCTGGTGCTCGCCGCCGGCAAGGGCACGCGGATGAAATCCGACCTGCCCAAGGTCATGCACAAGGTCGCCAACCGGCCGATGATCGAGCATGTTCTGGCGGCGGTCGCGCCGCTGGCGCCGTCCCGCACCCTCGTGGTCCTGGCGCCCGGCATGGACGAGGTCGCCCGGGCCGTCGCCCCGGCCGAGACCGTGATCCAGCACGAGCAGCGCGGCACCGCACACGCGGTAGCCGCCGCGCGCGAGCGCCTCGCGGGCTTCACGGGCGACGTGATCGTGCTCTGTGGCGACGCCCCGCTGGTGGCGACGGCGACGCTTCGGGCCCTGCTCGCCGAGCGCCGGCGTGCGCCTGCCGCCGCGGCCGTGGTGGTCGGCATGCGGCTTGGCGAGCCGGGCGCCTATGGTCGCCTTGTCACCGGCCCCGGTGGCGCGCTCGAGGACATCGTCGAGGCGTCCGACTGCACGCCGGAGCAGCGCGCCATCGGCTTGTGCAATTCCGGCCTCATCGCGATCGACGGGCGGCACCTCTTCGCGCTCATCGACGAAATCGGCTCGGACAACGCTAAGGGCGAGCATTACCTGACCGACCTGATCGCGGTGGCACGGGTGAAGGGCCTCGCCTGCCGCTACGTCGAGTCGCCGGCCGACGAGCTCTTGGGCGTCAACAGCCGCGCCGACCTCGCCGCTGCGGAAGCGGCGATGCAGCGCCGCCTGCGCCAAGCCGCGATGGCGGCGGGCGTCACCTTCGTCGCGCCCGAGACCGTGTTCCTGAGCGCCGACACGCGCATCGGCCGCGACAGCATCGTCGGGCCGTTCGTGGTGTTCGGGCCCGGCGTCACGGTGGGGGAGGGCGTCGCCATTCCCGCCTTCTGCCACATGCTCGAGGCGCGAATCGGCGACCGCGCCATCATCGGCCCCTTCGCGCGGCTCCGGCCCGGCGCCGACCTGGGCTCGGACGTGCATATCGGCAATTTCGTCGAGGTGAAGAACTCGCGCCTCGAGGCTGGGGTCAAGGCGAACCACCTTGCCTATATCGGCGACAGCGCCATCGGCGCAGGCACCAATGTCGGCGCCGGCGCCATCACCTGCAATTACGACGGCATCGAGAAGTTCCGCACCGAGATCGGCAAGAACGTGTTCGTCGGCACCAACGTGTCGCTGGTGGCGCCGGTGACGGTCGGCGACGGCGCCATCCTCGCCGCCGGCAGCGTCATCACCGGCGACGTGCCGTCGGACGCGATGGCGATCGCGCGCGGCACGCAGGTGACCAAGCCCGGCCGCGCCAAGGAATGGCGCGAGCGCAAGCGCAAGGCCAAGGGACGCGGCAAGAACTGATGTGCGGCATCGTCGGCATCGTCGGCCGCCAGGACGTGGCGCCCCTCCTCATCGACGGGCTGAAGCGGCTCGAATATCGCGGCTATGATTCGGCCGGCATCGCCACCCTGGTCGACGGCCGCATCGAGCGCCGCCGCGCCGAGGGCAAGCTCATCAATCTCGCCCGGAGGCTCGAGCGCGAGCCGGTCCAGGGCCATATCGGCATCGGCCACACGCGCTGGGCGACCCACGGCGTCCCGAGCGAGCGCAACGCCCATCCGATCGCCACATCGCGCGTCGCCGTGGTGCATAACGGCATCATCGAGAATTTCCAGCAATTGAAGGCCGATCTCGAAGCGACGGGTTATCCCTTCGAGACCCAGACCGACACCGAGGCCGTCGCCATGCTGGTGACGCGCCATCTTGATGAGGGCCTGAGCCCGCGCGAGGCGGTGGCGAAATCGCTGCGCCAGCTCGAAGGCGCCTTCGCGCTGGTGATGCTGTTCGCGGGCGAGCCGGACCTGCTCATTTGCGCGCGCCGCGGCAGCCCGCTCGCGATCGGCTATGGCGACGGCGAGATGTTCGTCGGCTCGGACGCGCTGGCGTTGGCGCCGCTGACCCGGCGCCTCGTTTATCTCGAGGAAGGCGACTGGGCCGAGGTTTCGGGCGCCGGCGCCGCGATCCACGACGCGCACGACGCTCCTGTCGAGCGGCCGATCCGGGAGACCGCCCTTTCCGGCGCGCTCATCGGCAAGGGCAATCACCGCCACTTCATGAAGAAGGAGATCTTCGAGCAGCCGACGGTGATCGGCGACACCTTGCTGTCGCTGTTCAACCCGGCAACGCGCACCGTCAACCTGCCCGACCTGCCGTTCGATCTCGCCAAGGTGAGCCGCTTGACCATCATCGCCTGCGGCACCTCGTTCCATTCTGGGCTCATCGCCAAATACTGGTTCGAGAAGATCGCGCGGGTGTCGTGCGAGGTCGATATCGCGTCGGAGTTCCGCTATCGCGCGGCCGAGATGCCGCCGGGCGGGCTCGCCCTCTTCATCTCGCAATCGGGCGAGACGGCCGACACGCTCGCGGCCCTGCGTTATGCGCGCGCGCAAGGGCAGCACATCGTCTCGGTGGTGAACCAGCCGGAAAGCTCGATGGCGCGCGAGGCCGACGCGGTGCTCTCGACCCGCGCCGGGCCCGAGATCGGCGTCGCCTCGACCAAGGCGTTCACGACGCAGCTCGTGGTGCTGGCGTGTCTCGCGATCGCTTTGGCGCGGGCGCGGGGCGCGATCGATCACGCGCGCGAGGCCATCCTCACCAACGCGCTCGCCGAGGTGCCGGCGCGGGCGAGCGAGGTCCTGAACCACGACGAGCGCATCCAGGCGATCGCGCAAGACCTGGCCGAGACCCGCGACGTGCTCTATCTCGGGCGCGGCACGTCTTATCCGCTGGCGCTCGAGGGCGCGCTCAAGCTGAAGGAAATCTCCTACATCCACGCCGAAGGCTACGCCGCGGGCGAGATGAAGCACGGGCCGATCGCCTTGATCGACGACCGCGTGCCGATCGTGGTGCTGGCGCCGTCGGACGAGCTGTTCGACAAGACCTTGTCGAACGTGCAGGAGGTGCTGGCGCGCGGCGGCAAGGTGATGATGATCTCCGACCGCGAGGGGCTGAAGCGGCTCGAGGGCCAGGTCACCTGGTCGATCGAGGTGCCGCATTGCGAGTCGTTCGTCACGCCGCTCCTCTATGCGATCCCGATCCAGCTCCTGGCCTACCACATCGCCGTGATCAAGGGCACCGACGTGGACCAGCCCCGCAATTTGGCGAAGAGCGTGACGGTGGAGTAGGGGCGCGCCTCGTCACGCGACCTTGTAACGGCTCACCTTTATCTCTCCCGCGCGTTGGCGCATGGCATGAGCGTCGTGCCAGGCTTGCATGCGCAGAAGTGTGTCCATCGAAACGCCAAACGCCTTCTCGATTCTGAGCGCCATCTCGGGCGAGAGCGCGGCCTTTCCGTTGAGAAAATCGGACAGCGTCGCGCGGCGCACGCCAAGAATCTCGGCTGCCCTGGCAATAGAGAGTCCAAGCTCGTCGAGGACTTCGACGCGGATGAATTGACCAGGGCGGGACGGCGTCATGCCGACCGCAACGGATTTGCGCGCCATCAGTGGTAATCCTCCAAGTCGAGATTGCGGACCTCGTCGCCCACGATCTCGAACGTTATTCGCCAATTGCCCGACACGCTGACGCTCCAAGTTCCGGACCTATCGCCGGAAAGTTGGTGAACGCGCCATCCGGGCGGACCACGAATGCCGGCGACATCGCGCGCACTTACCAACGCGGTCAGAATATTCCGCACGCGGGGAACCAAATCTCGCCGAATGCCACGCTCCTCGTCGTGCTCGAGAAGCCGCTTCAATCCTCGGTGGCGCACGCCGACGATCACCATCGGCGATATGTACGGTATAACCGGACGACCGTCAAGTTTTTCTCGATCGGCATTGCCAGCGAAGCGAAGCAATCTCCCGGCCCGAGATTGCTTCGTCGCTGTCGCTTCTCGCAATGACGCGTTGACTCAGTGCGCGTCCGGTTTGGCGTCCGGGCGCTGTGCCGCGGTGCGCGAGCGCAAGGGCAGTTCCTTGAGGAACAACGCGCACACGAGCGCGACCGCGCACATCGCCCCGCCGACCAGATAGACATAGCGGAACGAGTGCGTGAAGCTCGCGATCACGGTCTGGCGCACCGCGTCGGGGAGCGCCGCGATCATCGCCGGGCCGCCATGGAGCAGGTTGCCGGCGCTGAGATTGGCGCCGTTCTCCTGGGTCAATCCGGCGAGCAGGATCGCACCCAGGAGCGCCACGCCGAACGACCCCCCCATCGAGCGGAAGAACGAGTTGAGCGAGGTCGCGGTGCCCATGTCGCGCAGCTCGACCGCGTTCTGGATCGCGATCATCACCGCCGGCCCTTGCGGCCCGAAGCCGCAGCCGAGCACCGCCATCACGCTGCCATAGACCAGCGACGGCGTGCCCCGCGCCACCCCGACCATGGCCACGAACCCCGCCACCGCGAGGAACAATCCGACGATCGGGAACAGCTTGTAGCGCCCGGTGATGCGCACCAGCCGCCCGGTCGCGGTCGCGCCGACGGTGAGGCCCAGCATCAGCGGCAGGATCAAGAGGCCCGAATTGCTCGCCGAGGCGCCGATCACGACCTGGAGGAAGAGCGGCAGGAAGATGGTCGCGCCCACGGCCGCCGCGCCGGTGAGGAAGGTGATGGCGCTGCCGAGCACCACGACGTTCTCGCGGAAGAGCCGCGGCGGCAGCAGCGGGTCGGGCGCGCGCAGCTCCTGGATGACGAGCAGCGCCACCAGGATCGCCGCCGCCGCGACGAGCCCGAGGATGATCGGCGAGGTCCAGGGCAGCGCGGTCCCCGCCCAGGTCGTCACCAGCAGCAGAGCCACGATCGCCGGCACCAGGAGGCCGATGCCGAGATAGTCGATATGCGGCGCATGGGTGGGAAGCGGCAAGCGGCGCAGCGCCCGGCCGCAGATCAGCAGCGCCGCGATGCCGATCGGCAAGTTGATCCAGAACACCCAGCGCCAGCTCAGCACATCGACCAGCACGCCGCCCAGCATCGGCCCGCCGATGGTCGCGATCGACCACACCGCGGTGAAATAGGCCTGGTAGCGGCCGCGCTCGCGCGGCGGCACGATGTCGGCGATAATGGTCATGGCGAGCGCGATGAGTCCGCCGCCGCCCAGCCCCTGCACCGCGCGGCCGAGGATCAGCGCCAGCATCGACTGCGCCAGCCCGCACATGACCGAGCCCACCAGGAAGATCGCGATCGCGGTGCGGAAGAGGGCGCTGCGCCCGAACTGGTCGCTGAGCTTGCCATAGACCGGCGTCGATGTGGTCGAGGTCAGGAGATAGGCCGAGACGGTCCACGACATGTGCTCCATGCCGTGCAGCTCGCCCACCATCGCGGGAAGCGAGGTCGCGACGATGGTCTGGTCGAGCGCGCCCAGGAACATGCCCAGCACCGTGCCGCTGATCATGTGCAGGATTTCGCGATGGGTGAACGGCGATTGCGAAGGCGGGCCGCCCGGGCGATGCGCGCCGGCCGCCGGCTCCCCGCGCGGCGCCGGACGAGTCGCGACTTCGTCGCTCGCGGCGGCGTCCTGTTCGGGCGGGGGAGAGGAACTCAACGCGGGATTCCTGGACGATTGGCGGGGCAGGGGGATCGCCTTACACTTGCGCGATGCGGCACGCGATGCAACCGCGTCCGATGAAGGGGAGGGGCGCGAAAATGGCGGGCGACATGCATTGAGTCGGCACCTGGCCGACGAGCCCGCCAAGTGAATGCGACCTCAGGACAACCAATCACCTGCCTGTTCGAAACATTGCGATCCGGCGACGGACTTCGGCGATAACGTCCTGCTTGCTTCCGGCCGGCGCGCCATCGAGGCCAGGGGTCCAATGATCCTCCTTGAGTTTTGCGCACGCGGCCAGAGCTTCGGCGGCATCGCCAAGTCGGGAGTGGCAATCGGCTTGGTGGAGGGGTCCCCAAAGGTCGGGCCACCCCGCTGGATCCAGTGATTCTGCGCGGTCAAAATCCTCGAGCGCCGCGCGGTAGCGGCCGAGACGACACAAAATCTGCCCGCGACACAGATAAACAATGGGCTTTGCCTCCAACGCGATCGATGCGTTGATGTCCGCCAGAGCTGCATCGAGATTACCCAGTCTCAGCCAGCCCTGATGCCGGCAAAAGTGGGCGTAGGGATCACCGGGATTTTTCGAGACTTCGTAAGTTTTGAGCGCGACATAGCGTTCCGGGTCTGCGAGCAGCAACTCGTGCTGAGCCTCTAAGTCTTTCAGCGACAGGTCAGGCATTGCCGCGCTCCTTTATCTCATCCGATCGGATTTCCGCCACAGGCCGCCGAAACTTGTCCCCGGACACATTGATCGTATGTACGGCCGAACCCAAGATAACCCCTCTTTCCAAGCAACCCCGCAGTTAGAAGGTTTGTACAAAACAGGCGCGCTGCTGCCCATTCCTCCATGCACTCGGGCGACATGGCAAGCTCGTGCTCCGATACGACTGTTTCAACGAAGCTGCTATCGCCATCGGTCGTCCACTGGCCGCCGTCGGGGTTGCCGGCAGGAACACGCGGCTCGTCGGGCCAATCAGGGTTGTACTTTTGCAACTCCGTTGCGCGTACGAGCTTGGCCATTCCGTCGGGAGAAATCTCCGGGAAGGCGAGGAGCACCGCGTGGATGCGCGCCCTCGCTTCTTCGCCGTCGTTCAATAACTGTGCGACATGCGTCAAGCCGCGGAGACGGCGTTCGAGGTCGGTACGCGCCATCGGGCCATAAGCGAGGCGTAAGCTCCGCGTTACGTGGCTGGCAGGGTGCACGCGGTAGCTTCGCGTTCCCGTGTTGCCGCGAATCGCCTCGACCACGGGCATCGGACCGAGCGCAATGCCGTCATCGTCGCAAGCGAGCCCGGGTTGACCTCGGGACACGAGGCCAAATGTACGGGCAATGAGAGCCGTCATTTCACTCTGTAACTTGGATTTGCGTGGATGTACGTATATACGTATTTTGCGTTCGTGTCAAGGCGCAAAAGCGCCTGCGCCGACATGCTGGCCTTCGTTTTCACCGAACGCGATGATCGAACACGAATCATTTCCGCGAGATCCGCAACGAGGATCGAGCAAGATGAGTATTTCCGGGAGGACCGCTGACGGCGTTCGAAAGATGACGCCATCGCAAATCGAAAAGGCCGCGCGCCGACCCCGACGCTCAGCCGCTGACGCGTTCCGACCTGCGCCGCCTCGGACGGACGCCACGGGCGAAGGTCATTCGCCGCGCCCTCGCGCTCACGCAGGAGCAGTTTGCCGCACAATACGACATTCCCATCGGCACGCTGCGCGATTGGGAACAAGGGCGAACCGAGCCCGACCGCCCCGCCCGGGCCTATCTTCGCGTGATCGCGCATGACCCGGAAGGCGTGCGGCGTGCGTTGGCGGACAATGCCCACAAGCGCCCGTCATCACGGAAGCCCGCCAACCCGTGAGATATGAAACATATTGATCGGCGCGACAGCTTCCGACCCGAAATAGCCTGCTTGACCTGAGATTGCACTCACCTGAAAGGTAGAGGTACGCCGCCTCGGGTTGACGCGAGTTTCAACTCCGATGGACTCCACCGATAGTTGGAGGAGATTCACGAGCTCAGGTCAAAGACTAAAACGTCCCGCGCCGACGTGCTATGAGGAAAGCGCCAGTTTCTGGGAGGGACGCAAAAATGGCGGGCGACAAGCATTGGGTCGGGACCTGGACCACCAGCCCGGTGGTGACCGAGGGGCTCGCCTTCGCCAACCAGACCCTGCGCATGATCGCGCGCATCAGCATCGGCGGCGCCAGCCTGCGGGTGCGGCTCTCCAATGCCTGCGGCCTCAAGAAGCTGATGATCGGCGGAGCGCACGTGGCGCTGCGCGACAAGGACGCGCGCATCGTGGCCGGCTCGGGCCGCAAGCTGACGTTCGGCGGCGCCGACGGCGTCGTGATCCCGGCGGGCGCGCTCGCGGTCAGCGATCCGGTGGCGCTCGACGTGCCGGCGCTCGCCGATCTCGCGGTCAGCGTCCATGTGCCGGGCGAATGGCCGGAAAATTTTCCCATCACCGGTCACGGCAATTGCCACCAGACCAATTACGTCTCGCCGCCGGGCGATTTCACGGCCTCGGTTTCGATGCCGGTCCAGGCCACGACCGAGAACTGGTATCTCGTCACCGGCATCGAGGTGCTGGCGCCGCGCGCGACCGGCGGCATCGTCGCGTTCGGCGATTCGCTGACCGACGCCAACCTCTCCACGCTCGACGCCAACATGCGCTGGCCGGACCAGCTCGCCCGCCGCCTGGTCGCGCGGCGCGGCGGACGGATGCTGGGCGTCATGAATCACGGCATCGGCGGCAACCGCATCCTCGACGACATGCGCGGCGACAGCGGCCTCAGGCGCTTCGACCGCGACGCGCTGGCGCAGACGGGCGCCACCCACGTCATCGTCTTCCTCGGCACCAACGATCTGCGCAACCGCAACGCCAAGCCCGAGGAAGAAGTGACGGCCGCCCAGATGATCGCGGGCTTGCAGCAGCTCGCGGCGAGGGCGCAGACAGGAGGCCTCAAGATCTACGGCTGCACCCTGCTGCCTTACGAGAACGAGACCTTCCTGCCCGGCGCCTGGACGCCGGCGCGCGACCGCCACCGGCTCGCCGTCAACGAGTGGATCCGCGAGAGCCGCGCCTTCGACGCGGTGATCGACTTCGAGCGGACCCTGCGCGATCCGGCGCATCCGACCAGCATGCTGCCGGCCTATGATTGCGGCGACCATCTCCACCCCGGCGATCTGGGATACACGACGCTGGGCGACAGCATCGACCTCGACCTCTTCGACTGATTCGGGAGGCAAGCCCATGTTTTTAAAGAACTCTTGGTACGTCGCGGCCTGGGACAGCGAAATAACCAAAGCGCCTCTTTCGCGTACCATCTGCGGCGAGCCGGTGATGCTCTTCCGCACCGGCGCCGGTGCTGTCTCGGCGCTCGAGGACCGTTGCTGCCACCGCAACCTGCCGCTCTCGATGGGGACGGTGGAGGGCGACTGCATCCGCTGCGGCTATCACGGCCTCAAATACGACGCCGCCGGAACATGCGTCGAAATCCCCGGCCAGAAACTCATCCCCCCCGGCGCGCGCGTCCGCTCCTATCCGCTGGTCGAGCGCTGGCAGATGCTATGGATCTGGATGGGCGATCCCGCGCGCGTCGACGAAGGGCTGCTGCCGCATTGGCAGTCGCTCGACGATCCGGGCCTGGTGCGCTCCAACGGCAACGACGAGAAGCCGCTTGCCATGCGTTGCAATTGGCAGCTCAACAACGACAACCTGCTCGACCTCTCGCATGTCTTCTATGTCCACAAGGGCACGCTCGGCGGCAGCGGCACGGACATTCCGATCAAGACCGTGCGCACCCAGCGCGGCGTGCGCATGTCGCGCTGGATCGCCGGCACCGCGCCGACCCCGATCTTCGCGCAGTATCTCGACTTGAAGGGCGGGACCGTCGATCGCTGGCAAGCAGCGGATATCGAGACGGCCAGCCATTGCCTGGTCGATGCCGGCTTCGCCCCGGCCGGCAAGATCGCGCCCGAGGACGACGCCGAGCGCTCGCGCTATGTCCGCTTCCACGCCTTCATCACGGCGACGCCGGAGACGCCGTCCTCGAGCTTCATGTTCTATGTCCAGGCGCGTAACTTCGCGCGCGACAATCACGAGCTCACGCGCCAAGTCGTGACCGATTTCCGCCGCGTCTTCTTCGAGGACATCGCCGTCATGGAGGCGCAGCAGCGCGTCAGCGACCGGCGCCCCGACGCGCCCACCATCGACGTCAACGTCGATGCGCCCCCGCTCGCCATGCGCCGGCTGCTCGCCGAGCGCATCGCGGCGGAGGCCGCTGCTTGAGCCGATGTGACATCCTCATTCGCGGCGGCGAGGTGATTGACGGGTCCGGCCGCGCGCCGATACGGGCCGATGTTGCGATCGCTGGCGAGCGCATCGTCGCCATCGGCGCCGACGCCGAAAAGGCCGATGCCTCGCGCGTGATCGATGCCGTGGGGCTGGTCGTGGCGCCCGGCTTCATCGACATCAAGACCCATTCCGATTTCACCTTGCCGCTCAATCCGCTGGCCGAGAGCAAGATTCGCCAGGGCGTCACTACGGAGGTGATCGGCCATTGCGGCTTCTCGGTGGCGCCCGTGCTGCCCGGCAAGGTCGAAATGCTGCGCGACTATCTCTCGCCCAGCGCGCCGTGGCTCACCTTCCGCGAGACCGGTTTCGCGGGATATCTCGAAGCGTTTCCGGCGACCTCAACCAATGTGTGCGCGCTCGTCGGCCACAACACGCTGCGCCTCATGGCGATGGGCATGGCGCCGCGCGCCGCGCGCCACAATGAGCTCCAACACATGATCGCGCTGCTCGACGAGGCGCTGGCGGCGGGCGCGATGGGGCTTTCGACCGGCCTCTTCACGCCGCCCGGCTGCTTCGCCGAGACCGACGAGATCATCGCGCTGGCCAAGGTGCTGAAGCGCCACGGCGCGGGCTATTTCTCGCACCTACGCGACGAGGCCAACCACGTATTCGAGGCCCTCGACGAGGCGATCCGCATCGGCGCCGCATCCGGCGTCCATGTCCAGGTCGTGCACGTGAAGCTGTCCGGCCTCGACAATTGGGGCCGCGCCGGCGAATTTCTCGCGGCGCTCGAGGCGGCGCGCGAGCGCGGGGTCGCGGTCGATTGCGACCAGTATCCCTACACGGCGGCGAGCAACCCCCTCAAGAACCTGTTGCCGCCGTGGGTGCAGTCCGACCGGCTCGAGGAGATGACGGCACGGCTCGCCGATCCGACCGTGCGCGGCCGTATCGCCAGCGCGATCGCCGAATCCGGCCTCAACAATTTCGGCCGCATTCCCGATTGGGACGCGATCCGCATCTCGGTCAGCCCGCAACAAGCGCAGTATGCCGGCCGCACCATCGCCCAGATCGCGCGCGAGCGCGGGGCCGACCCGATCGATTGCGTGTGCGATTATCTCATCGCCGACCGCTGCGCCACGCGCGTGCTGGTGTCGTCGATCGGCGAGGAGGATGTGCGCACGCTGATCCGCTCGGACGCGGTGTGCGTCGGCTCGGACGGCAATTGCGTCGCGCCATACGGCGTCACGTCCCAAGGCAAGACGCATCCGCGCTTCTACGGCACTTTCCCACGCATTCTCGGCCATTACGTGCGCGATCTCGGGCTCCTGCCGCTCGAGGCCGCGATCCACAAGATGACCGGCGCGCCGGCGCGCGCGCTGGGGCTCGAGCGCCGCGGCCTGGTGCGCGAGGGCTGGTTCGCCGACCTGACCTTGTTCGATTCACGCGAGTTCGCCGAACGCGCCAGCTACGACGATCCGCACCAATATCCCGCCGGCGCCGCCACCACGGTCATTGTCAACGGAACGCTCACCGTCGATCGCGCCGAGCATACCGGCGCGTTGAGCGGCCGCCTGCTGCGTCGCCCCACACATTCAATTGGGAGGACCCCATGACGATTCCTGGACGACGCGAACTGTTCACGAAATTGGGTGTGATCGGTGGGCTTGTGACGATTGCTGGAACGGCCAAGGCGCAAGGCGCGTCGGCAAAGAGCTACATCAAGACCGACTTCGCGCAGAACAATGCATACTCGCAGGCGGTGATCACCCAGGGCGGGCGTACGGTGTGGCTCGCCGGCCAGACGGCGACGCCCACCGACCCCTCGGGCAAGACGCTCGCCGGCGATTTCGATGGCCAAGTCCGATCGATCTTCGCCTCGCTCGGCAAGACCCTGGAGAAAGCCGGCGGAAAGCTCTCCGACATCGTGACGATGACGGTATTCATGGTCGACGACCGCTTCGACCGGCGCTTCCTCGAATTGCGCAAGGAAATCCTGGGCGACAATTTCCCGGCGAGCGCGCTCATCAACGTCCATTCACTCGCCGCGCCGACCGCCATGCTCGAGATCCAGGCGGTGGCCGTGATCGGCTGAATGCCGCCCCGGAGTAGCCGCGGATCGGCCACCGCGATAGGATCGCGCGGCAATCTGCGGGAGCTTCGTCCATGGCCAAGTACGATTTCGACCTCTTCACCATCGGCGCGGGATCGGGCGGGGTGGCGGGTTCGCGCCGCGCCGGCTCTTATGGCGCCAAGGTCGGCATCTGCGAGGACAGCCGGATCGGCGGCACGTGCGTCATGCGCGGCTGCGTCCCGAAGAAGCTCCTGGTCTACGGCGCGCAATTCGCCGACGCGTTCGCCGACGCCGCGGGATATGGCTGGCACGTGGTGCCGCCGTTGCATGATTTCGGCGCGATGGTCGCCGCCAAGAACCACGAGCTCGATCGTCTCGAGGGCATCTACCGCAAGCTCCTGTCCGATTCCCGGGTGAGGCTGTTCGAGGCGCGCGGGCGCCTGGTCGATCCGCACACCATCGAGATCGAGGGCCAGACGCACACTGCCGCCAACATCATCGTCGCGACGGGCGCGCGTCCAGTGCTGCCGCCGATCCCCGGTGTCGAGCACGCCATCACCTCGAACGAGGCGCTCGAGCTGCCTGCGCTGCCGCGCCGCATCCTGATCGTCGGCGGCGGCTATATCGCGGTCGAGTTCGCCGGCATCTTCGCCTCGCTCGGAGCCGAGGTGACGATCATGATCCGCGGCGACGAGATCCTGCGCGGCTTCGACGACGATATCCGCCTGAGCCTCACCCAGGAGCTGCGCGCCCGCGGACTCGACATCCACTCGCGCAGCGAGATCGCGCGCATCGAGAAGCGCGGCACGTCCTTCGTCGCGCATACCGCCAAGGGCGACGAGCTGGCGGTCGATCTGGTGATGTATGCGACCGGTCGCAAGCCCAACACGCGCACGCTCGGCCTCGCCGAGCTCGGCATCGCGTGCAACGAAGTGGGCGCCGTGCCGGTGGACGAATGGTCGCGGACATCGATCCCGCACATCTACGCGATCGGCGACGTGACCGACCGGCTCAACCTCACGCCGGTAGCGATCGCGGAGGGCCGCGCCATCGCCGAGACGCTGTTCAACGACAATCCGATGAAGGTCGATCACGCCAACGTCGCGACCGCCGTGTTCAGCCAGCCGCCGGTCGGCACGGTCGGCCTGACCGAGCGGCAGGCGCGGGAGAAGCACGACGTCGAAATCTATCGCACGCGGTTCCGTCCGATGAAGCACACGCTCACCGGGCGGGAGGAGCGCACCATGATGAAGCTGGTGGTCGATCGCCCCAGCAACCGCGTGCTGGGCTGCCACATGGTCGGTGCCGATGCGCCCGAGATCATCCAGGGCCTCGCCATCGCCGTCAAATGCGGCGCCACCAAGAAGCAGTTCGACCAGACGATCGGCATTCACCCGACCGCGGCGGAAGAATTCGTCACCATGCGCGACAAGGTGCCCGATCCGGTTCCGGCGCAGTAAATGTACGCGGAATGCACCTCATGAGCCGAGCGGCACGCCGGTGAGCTTGCTCACGGGGAGCCAGTCCTTGGCGGCGGGGTCCCAGCGCACGACGAGCGCGTTGCTCACGTCGAGGCCGCGCTGCGGCACCTTGGTGAAATCGTAGATGCCGTCGATGCCGGCATAGCCCTTGAGCTTCAAGAGGTGGTCGTGGAGCTGCGCGGCGGTGGCGCCGGGCGGCAGGGCGTTCAACGCGGACACGGCGATGCGCTCGGTGTCCCAGCCGATGTCGCTGCTGGCGTCGGGATGAAGCCCGGCGCCTTTCATCATGGCGAAGAACTTCTGCTGCTCGGCCAGCACCGGCGGCGGCAGGTCGATCGCCGGATCGCCGCGCGCGGCCCAGGCCGAGACGCCGAAGAACAGCTGCTTCGGCAGGAAGGCCGCGTATTCGGTCATCTGGCCGAACGTCATGTTGCTGCCCGAGGCGGCGGTTGGAAGATCGATGCCGGCCTGCACCAGGCCGCGGAACACGGTGGCGCCGGCGGCGGCGGTGGCCCAGCTGATGATCACTTGCGGCTTGGCCGCGGCGATGCGCGCGATCTGCGCTGCGATGCTGACGTCGGCGGCGTTGAAGTAAGTGTCCTCGACCAGCGTGATGTCGGCGTAATCCGGCAGCTTCAGGAGCTCGTGGTAGCTCTTGTCGGCGTCCTGGCCCGAGGCGTCGGTGGTGGTGATGAGCGCGATCCGGGTCCAGCCCTTGGCGCGGAAATAGCGCAGCAGCGCGCGCTGCTGGTCGCGCGACGCGATCTGCGAGGTGAACTCGTAGCCGCCCTCGACCGGCCGCACGCTGGGCGAGAAGCACCAATGCACCGGCCCCTGGCTCATCAGCGGCGTCATCGCGTTGCACAAGGCCGAGATGGTCGAGCCGAGCACGATCGGCGGATGGCCCGCGAGGATCTCGTTGGTGAGCTGCACCGCGGTCTGCGGGCTCGACTGGTCGTCGTGGAAGACGAAGCGTACCGGCTTGCCGTGAACGCCGCCGTCCTGGTTGATGATCTTTTCGGTCTCGCCGATGATCTGTTTTTGTACGCCGCCGAGAAAGGCGCCGCCGCCGGTCAGGGGCACGACAACGTCGATGGTCATGGCATCGTCGGCAGCATTGGCCCCGCCCGAGGGCGCGGCGAGGCCAGCGAGCAACAGAGTTGCGTACAAGATCGACCAACCAATGCGGAAACCGGTCACGCGCGCCTCCCCGGAGAAATCTTCTTGCCTGCGGCATCATACCAGGGATCGGGGTGCGTTCCACGCCCGCCCGCCAGTCGCGACGGGCGGCGCCGCGGTATGTGCAAGAAGGCGGCGCTCGGCGCTCATCCCTCGGGAACGCCCGCGATGCGCGCTCCGTCTAGCATGCGCTCGTTCTGTGACATGAAGACCGGATGGCCGCCAAGATAAAGCGTGCGCAAATGTTGGATGGTGGTCGTAGGATCGAGCGCCAGACCGGCTTTTGCCGCCGCCCGCGCCTCATCGAGGCGGCCAAGATGCGCGAGCGCCGCGGCGAGCGTGAAATGCGTCAGCGCGAAATTTGGGTTTGCCTCGATCGACCGCCTGAGCCACGCGACCGCTTCTTCATCGGCGCCGAGCCAGAGCTTTGCTTGGCCCGCATGGCACATCCAGACATAGGCGAAGGCGTCCTTTGGGCTGAGCCGGAGCGCCTCCCTGACATGGGCTTCCGTCTCCTCGGAGCGGCCAAGAATGGATTTGGCGAGCCCGATGAAGGAGTGCGCGAAGGCCAAATTGCGGTCGAGCTCGAGGGCGCGCTCGAATTCGGCGATGCCCTCTGCCGCACGGCCGTCACAGGTATGGACGATTCCCTGGAGGAAGTGGCCGAAGGCGTGGTTGGGGGCGAGCGACAGCGCCTTTTGCAATGACACCTTTGCCGCGGCGAGACGCGCCACGCGATCCTCGCTGACCAATAACACGCTGAAGATATGATCCATGTTCGCGAGCTTGACGAGCGCGTCGACATTGTCGGGGTCGAGTTCGAGTGCCCGTTCGAAACAGCGTCGCGCCGCGGTGACATTCGGAGGCGACATCGCTTTCTCGTACCAGGCCATGCCTTGGAAATAATGGTCCATGGAATCGGGATTCGGCGCTCTCGCCGTCCGCCGCGCCTCTTGCGCGATCAAGGCGGTGCTGAGCTGGTTCGCGAGACGCGCGACGATCTCGTCCTGCATGTCGAAGAGATCGCCCACGGGCTTGTCGAACCGCTCGGCCCAAAGATGGGCGCCGGTCTCGGCGTCGATGAGCTGGACGTTGACGCGCAGCCGGTTTCCGCCGCGCTGAACCGAGCCTTCGAGGACATAGCGGACATTCAATTCGCGCCCGATCTGCTTGAGGTCGGTCGGCTTGCCCTTGTAGGTGAAGGCGGTGTTGCGCCCAATGACGAAGCTGCCGACGAGGCGCGACAGGTCGGTCGTGAGGCTCTCGGTCACGCCGTCGACGAAGTATTCCTGCTCGGGATCGCCGCCGATATTCGCAAACGGGAGCACCACGATCGAGAGCCGCGGCGGGGGCGGCCGCTCCGGCGCCGGAGGGGCCGCGACGGAACCGGCTGCCGCCGCGACGGAGAAGGCCCGCACTGGCTGCGCCACGTTCTTGAGGCTCTGTGCGCCGCGATCGACATACTCCGCGGCCACTCTGTCCTTCACTTGCCGCCAGGCGTCCTCGGAGAGGCAAATGCCGCCCGGCTCGGCGATTCCTTCGAGCCGTGCCGCGATATTGTCGGCGTCGCCGAGCAGATCGTCCCCCTCGACCACCACATCGCCCATATTGATGCCAATACGGAACTCGATCCGTTCCTCGGGCCTCAAGCTCGCATTCCGCGGCGCCATTCCCTGCTGCGCGTCCAGTGCGCAGCGGATCGCATCGACTGCGCTTACGAACTCGACGAGCGCACCGTCGCCGGTGCGCTTCACGACGCGGCCACGATGGGTGGCGATCAAGGGATCGATGAATTCGTGGCGCAGGACCTGGAGCCGCGCGATCGTACCTTCCTCGTCGATGCCGGAGAGCCGCGTGTAGCCCACGACATCGGAGCACAGAATCGCCGCCAATCGCCGTTCCGGACGTTGCTCCGCCACAACCGGACCCCCATTGCGCAAGGCACTGTACCACCCTTGGTCGAGCCGGTCATGCCGGTGCTTAGGGGACAAAGCGTGGCTAAGCCGAAGGAACGACTAACGTGGTGGCTCTGAAGCTCGCGGCACCAGGATAATGCTTGTCATTGCGAGGAGCCGTAAGCGACGAAGCAATCTCCCGCACGCATCGCCCCTTGCCTGAGGGAGATTGCTTCGCTGCGCTCGCAATGACATCGCAGGCGGAGACAATGAACTTCGGGTTCCACGCCCGCCCCGCGTTCGCGGCGGGCCGCGATGCGATATTTGCAGGACGGCAGGGGCGCACGAGCCGCTAGATTAGCATCGTATGTTGGTCGGAGGTTCGCGTGCGGGTGATGGGTGAAACGATTGTGTCGCCGACGCGGCGGCAACAGGTTGCGATCCTGCTGGGCGCGTCGCTGATGCTCAGTCTCGGCATGGGCATGCGCCAGAGCCTCGGCCTCTTCATGGTGCCGGTGACGCGCGATCTGGGTTTCAGCGTCTCCGACTTCACCTTCGCGCTCGCCTTGCAGAACATGATGTGGGGTCTGACCCAGCCGGTCGCCGGCGCCTATGCCGACCGCTATGGCTCGCGCCCGGTGCTGATGGGCGGCGCCGCGCTTTACGCGCTCGGCATGGCCGTGATGGCGTTCGCGCAGGGACGCTGGAGCTTCACCATCGGCGCCGGCGTGATGATCGGCGCGGCCATGTCGTGCGTCGGCTCCAATCTCGGCATGAGCGCATGCGCGCGCGCCGTCTCGCCTGCCTCGCGCAGCCTGGTGCTCGGCATGACCTCGGCGGTCGGCTCGCTCGGCACCTTTTTCGCAGCGCCGATGGCGCAGAGCCTGATCGCGAGTTACGGCTGGCAGGTCGCGTTCATCGCCTTCATTGCGGTGGCCGCCGCGATTCTGCCCGCCGCGTTCTTCGCCGGCGTCGTCGACAAGGTCCACAAGCCCGCGGCGCGGGACGCCAACGATGCCAGCGTGCCGAGCTTGCGCGCGGTGCTGCGAGAGGCCGCGCGCCATCGCGGCTATGTCACCATGTCGTTCGCATTCTTCGTGTGCGGGCTGCAACTCGTGTTCCTGACGACCCATCTGCCCACATATCTCGCGCTGTGCGGTCAGGACCCGATGCTGAGCGCCGAGGCGCTCGCCACCATCGGTGGATTCAACGTCATCGGCTGCTATGTGTTGGGCTGGCTCGGCGGGCATTACCCCAAGCACATCCTCTTGGGGCTCGTCTATGTGCTGCGCTCGATGGTGCTCACGGCCTATTTCCTGTCCCCGGCGACGCCGGCGACCACGCTCGTCTTCGCCGCCGCGATGGGGCTCTTGTGGCTCGGCATCGCGCCCCTGGTGATGGGCCTCGTCGCGCAGATGTTCGGGCTACGCTATCTGGCGACGCTGACGGGCGTCTCGTTCTTCATCCACCAGATCGGCTCGTCCCTCGGCGCCTGGGGCGGCGGCCTGGTGTTCGATGCGTTCGGCAATTACGACGTCGCCTGGCGCTTCGGCGTGGTGGTGGGGCTGGTCGCCGGCGTGGCGCAGATGCTGACCGACGACCGGCCCTCGCACCGCAGGCTCCGGCCCGCGCTCGCGTGAGTCGCTAGCGTTCCGCTAGCTTTTCCCGATTCGCGCGTGCCATCCGACGCTTCCGCAAAGCAGCCGCTTTATACTAAAGTATCGGGCGGTCGCAGAATTCAAACGCAGGGCGGAGGATTCATGCCTCATCGGAGCAGGTTGGTGCGCGGGAGCCTCGCCGTGGGGCTGGTCTTTGCGGTCGCGCATGCGGCGCACGCGTCCAGCGTGACCTGCACCAATGCCGGCGATCTCCAGACCGCGCTCAACTCGGCGGTCAACATCCTGACGGTGTCGGGGACCTGCACCAGCGCCAGCAGCCCGTTCCTCGTCACGACCCCGAATCTCGTCATCGACGGCGGCGGCTCCGGCATCGTCAAGGATCAGTTTCTCATCGCGGCCGCGGGGGTCACGATCAAGAACTTCATCATCAACGGCTCGAGCCCCGCGAGCGGGGCGGGCGTCGCGATCGTCATTCTGCCCGGCGCCTCCGCCATCGTCTCCAACACCAACATCAACACCTGGACCGGCGACGGCATCGACGTTTATGGCGGCGGATCGCTGGCGATCGCCGGCGGCGCCGGCGCGATCATCGACGCGAGCGGCGGCAGCGGCATCTACTTCCGCCCCGGATCGTCGGGATCCGTCGGCTATGTCCCGACCAATACCGGTCTCAACGCCGAGATCAACATCACATCGAACGCGGTCGGCGTCACCGTGGACGCGGACGCCGCCGTGGTATTCCTGCTGCCGGAACTTCAACAAAACCACAACGCCGGCCTCGTCGTGGTGCGCAACGCGGCCGTCGAACTCATCGGCGGCCTGGTCGAAAACAACCAGGCCGACGGCATCGACGTCTCGGACGGGGCGACGCTGGTCTTCAATTCCTCCGATCTGGGCGCGTCCGGAACGGCGACCGTCATCAGCAGCAATCACGGCGTCGGCATTGCCCTGACCGACGCCACGCTCGACATGGACAAGGCCAATATCACGGACAACCTCGGCGACGGCATCGACGCGAGCGTCGGCTCGAGCGTGACGATCAACGGAGGCACGATCAGCGCCAATGACGGCGGCGGTATCAACGTCAGCCACTCGGTCGTCAAGCTGCGCGGCGGCCTCACCGTCAGCGGCAATAGCGGCGGCCCGCCGATCACGGCGCTTTACAGCTCGATCGACGAAAAGTCGGGCACCTACACCGCTCCCGGCACGCTCGGCAAGCCGACGCTCTACGCCTATCGCAGCAATCTCGTGCTCAATGGCACCACCCTGTCCGGGCCCAACAATTCGAACACGCTCGGCGCTTATGGCGGCTCGTCGGTGCTGCTCTACAACACCTCGATCAGCTCCGCCGACAGCACCGACGCGACGCTCGTGGCGGCGGACGGCACGACCGTGACCTCGGCCGGCAAGAACATCATCCACAACACCAGCAACGGCAGCGTCATGCTGGTCACCAACGCCGGGAACTTCCACGAGGAGACGTATCCGGCCCTGCAGAGCAGCTTCGCGTTCACGCCGGGCGCCGACACGATCACCGGCACCGGCTCGGTCCAGGTCGAGAGCAACATCGAGCTCGGCACCGGCGCGGCGACTCCGTCGGGCTGGACCGGCACCATAACCGTGGCGCAGAACTCGGCCATGCGGATGGATGGCGGTATCACCGTCACCGGAGCGGTGAAGCTGACCCAGGCCTCGAACGGGTTCTTCAACGTCTCCAACAGCGGCGAGAACATCGTCACCCTCGGCGTCACCTGTCCGTTCACGACCAATGCGTCGGCGCATGTCGCCGGCAACGCGAATGTCCTGCTGATGTCGGGCGGCGCGAGCGCGGTGACGATCGGCAATACCTCGCCCGATTGCCTGGGCTTCTAGATTGTTGGCCGGCCCGGCCTGCTCGGCATATTTTCGCACCGCCTTGTTCGCACCGCCGAATTGGGACATGCTCTCGCGACATCCGAGGCATTCTCGGTTGGCATAAGGAGGCGCGCGAACATGCGTAGTAAAATCGGTTTGGCGGTGAGCGCGGCGGTCATTGCATTGAGCGCCGCGGCGCTGGCGCCCCAGGCGCACGCGCAGAGCGGCGTCAAGGTCGGAGTGCTGTCGTGCAACGTCGACAGCGGATGGGGCTTCGTGTTCGGCTCGTCCCGCGGCCTCAAATGCAGCTTCACGCCGTCATCGAACGCGGCCGAGCATTATGCCGGCCACATCTCCAAGTTCGGCGTCGATATCGGCTATGTCCAGAGCGCCGTCATCGTTTGGGCCGTGTTCGCGCCGGGCACCAACATCGCTGCGGGTGCGCTCGCCGGCGATTATGCCGGCGTCACCGGCGGCGCGTCGGTCGGCGTCGGCGCCGGCGCCAACGTGCTGGTCGGCGGCTCCAACAAGGCGATCACCTTGCAGCCCGTCAGCATCGAGGGGAACACCGGCCTCAACGTCGCCGCCGGCATCGCCGCCGTCACGCTCGAATTCCAGAAGAACTGACCTCACAAGCCGCCGTCGAACTCCAGCAGATCGTAAAGTCGGCCTAGGCTGCTCTCGCGCTCGATATGCCACAGCATGTCGAGCACGGCAGCCGACTTGGCCTTGCCCAGCTCCGGCTCGGCGAGGTGCATGAACTTGGCCTCGGTCTCGGCGTCGGTCATGGGGTTGGCGACATGGCCGCGCGGATTGGCGATCTCGATGCTTTCGGCGCGGCCGGCCGCGTCGGTTGCCTTGGCCCGCATCAGCACCCGCGCCGGATAGACCTGATCGATCTCGGCGTCCTGATGCACGCGGATCTTCGCCATCAGCGGGCGCAGCGCGGGATCGAGATACTGCGCCGCGTCGAACGACCGCACCGTGATCTCGCCATCGACCAGCCCGCGGGCGAAGATGTAGGCGAGGCTGTGATCGGCGGTCTCGCGCGTCTTCGGCGCCCACTTGGCGGGCTCGCTGCCGAGCTCGTGCCAGGCGGCCCATGACGCGGCAATGTCGATGTCGGCGATGGAAGCGACCGGCATGACGCGGCGCAATTCCATGGCCGCCCACACCGCCGCCTGGGCGCTGTTCTCGACCGGCCAGTATTTGAGGCCGACGCGAGGGGTGAGGAACTCGCCGCCAAAGGGCTGCAGCTCGAACGCGCCGCCCAATTGCTCGAAGGCGCCGTGGCGGCCGGTGAAGGCGGCCTCGGGGCCGGTCATGCCTTCGGCGGCGAGCTGAGCCGCGTAGACGGCGTTGCGGCAAGCGAAGGCGGTCGCGGCGCCCTTCCATTTCGACAATTCGCCGGCGCGGGTCGCGCGCAGCGGCACGTTGGCGACCGTGGTGATCGCTACCGCATGGGCGAGGCGCTCGGCCGGAAGCCGCAGCATGTGGCCGGCGCCCGCCGCCGCGGCGATGCCGATGGCGAAGCCCTGGTCCCAGCCGCGCTCGCGCAGCCGGGCCGCCGCGATGAGGCGCGTCGCGGTCTCGTAGGCGACGATCATGCCGGTGAGCAGGCGCTTGCCGTCGGCCTCGGCCGCGTCGGCGAGGGCGAGCACCGCGCCGAGCGCATCGCTCGGATGGCCGCCATGGACGGTGTCGTTGAAGTCGAGATAGCGGATCATGGCGCCGTTGACGAAGGCTGCCTCCTCGGCGGTGGCGCGCTCTGGCGTACCCAGGATGCGGCCGGGAAGGCGCCGGGGCACGGCGCCCTTGGCGATGCGGCGCCCCATCGCGGCGGCCTCGCAGCGAGAACCCCCGATGGCGCAGGCGATCGTGTCGATGAGGCGCTGCTTGGCGGCGTGGACAACCGGCGCCGGGATCGATCCGTAATCGAGGCCGGCAGCGTGGTCGGCGATCGCGATGGTGACCGGGTCCATGGCGTCTCCCCTCGTGCGCGGGCGCGCGCGGCGATGCTATCAGCTTTCGTCGCTCTCATGGGCAAGCTGCGACTCGGCGCCAGGGATCGGTCACGGGATCGCCTTGTGTTCCTAACCGAAATTGCAGAATATCCCGGGCGGAGAAAGCGATGGAAATCAAGGAGGAGCTCCAGGGCAATGTCATCGTCCTGCGCCCCGTGGGCCGCATCGACAACGACACCAGCCTGGCGTTCCAAGACCAACTGCTGAAGTGCTTGGATGCGAGCGCGGCGGCGCTGGTCGATCTCTCGGGCGTTGAATTCATCTCGAGCGCCGGTCTCGCGGCGCTGATGACGGCCGCCAAGACGGCGAAGGCGAAGAGCCGCCGCATCGCCGTCGCCGCCTTGCGACCGGTGGTGCAGGAGATCTTCACCATCAGCCGTTTCGCCCGCGTGGTCTCGGTCTACGCGACGACGGCAGAGGGCGTGGCGGCGTTGGGCTGAGGGGAACGGACGGGAGCGCGCATGCTGATCCGGTTCTGGGGTACACGGGGCTCGCTGCCGGCGCCGCTTTCCAGGGCCGGCGTCAGGCAGAAGCTGCGCGAGGCCTTGGCGGCGGCGAAGGGACGGAGCTTCGACGGGCCGGCGGCGATCGAGCGCTTCCTCGACGACGAGCTGCCGTTCGCGACCTCCGGCACCTATGGCGGCAATTCGAGCTGCGTCGAGATCGAGGGCGCCGGCGACGAGTATGTCCTGTGCGACCTCGGCTCCGGCGCGCGCGAGTTCGGCGTCCGCGTGCTGCAGGAGAAGGGGGCGCAGCGCAAGGCGCACATCAACGTGTTCCTGTCCCACCTCCACTGGGACCACATCATGGGCTTTCCCTTCCTGCCCCAGGCCTATATCCCGGGCAACGTCATCCGGTTGCACGGCTGCCACTCGGTCATCCACGAGGCGTTCCAGCGCCAGCAATCCGATCCGTGCTTCCCGGTCGATCTGCGCCAGCTCGGCGCCACCCTCGAATATGTCCAGCTCGAGCCCGACCGGAGCTACGACATCGCCGGGCTCACCGTCCGCGCGACCCTGCAGAACCATGCCGGCGACTCTTATGGCTATCGCTTCGCGCGTGATGGTAAGACAATGGTCTATTCGACTGATTGCGAACATAAATTCCAGGTACTGGACGAGTCCTACAAGTTCGTCGGCTTCTTTCGCGACGCCGATCTCCTGATCTTCGATTCGATGTACTCGCTCGCCGAGTCGATCTCGGTGAAGGAGGATTGGGGCCATAGCAGCAACATGGTCGCGGTCGAGCTGGCGCAGCTCGCCGGGGTCAAGCACCTCGTCCTCTATCACCACGAGCCGATGTTCGACGACCGCACCATCGAAACCATCCTCGGCGAGACGCGGCGCTACGAGGAGCTGAGCCGCTCAGGCGCGCCGGTGAAGATCACCTCGGCCTACGACGGACTCGAGATTGTCCTCTGAGGCGCAACCGGCGGGCCGAGGATCGCCCGCCCTGCGCGCGCTGCTGCTGCGCCCGGGCCTGATCCAGGCGCTGGTCGTGGTGGCGGCGCTGCTCGGGCTGAGGCTCGCTGATCCCCAGTTCCTCGACGAGCTGGCGCTCAAGGGCTTCGATCTCGAGCAGATCGTCATGCCCCGGCCGCAGACCGACACGCCGGTCATCATCGTCGCCATCGACGAGGCGAGCCTGGCACCGCCGTGGGGCCAGTGGCCGTGGCCGCGCACCCAGATGGCGGCACTGGTGCAGAAGATCGCCGCCGGCCGCCCCAGCGGGTTGGGCGTCGACATCATCTTCGCCGAGCCCGACCGCTTCTCGCCCGAGAACCTAGTCAACGTGCCGGACCTTCCGCCCGCGGTCGCGACCGCGCTGGCGACGATGCCGAGCAGCGACGCCGCGCTCGGCGCCGCATTCAAGTCGGCGCCGACGGTGCTCGGCATGGGCGCGGTGCCCGAGCCGCCGGCAGCGCCGCAGGCGCGCTTCGCGCCGACCCCGCTCAAGGCCATCGGCGGCGATCCCAAGCCGTTCCTCGAGACCTTCCCCGCGATCCTGCGCAGCTTGCCGGCGATCACCGCGGGCGAGACCGGGCGCGCCATGCTGGTGGGCAACCCCGATCCCGACGGCATCCAGCGCCGCGTGCCGCTCATTGTCCTCGCCGGTGGTAACATCGTGCCAGGCCTCGCGCTCGAGACCTTGCGCGTCGCCACCGGCGAGCGCGGCTTCACGGTGGTGTCATCGCCGCTCGGCGTCGAGGGGGTGGGGCTCGCCGGCGCGCTGTTCCCGACCGACGGCATGGCGCGCGCCTTCCCTCATTTCGCGCGGCCGCAAACGACGCCCACCGTGTCGGCGGGCGACGTGCTGGCCGGCGCGGTCGATCCTGCCCGCTTCACCGGCAAGGCGGTGCTGCTCGGCGTCACCGGGCTCGGCCTGGTCGATCTCAAGCAGACGCCGCTCGGCCTGACGCAAGGCATCGAGGTCCAGGCCCAGCTGCTGCAGTCGCTCTTGAGCGGCGAGCTGCTGCGCCGTCCCGCCGAGGTGCAGCGCGCCGAGCCGGCGATCCTTTTGGCGGTGCTGCTCGTGGTCGTGTTCCTGCTGCCCTATCGCCGGCCGCTGATGGCGCTGGCGCTGCTCGGAATCGTGGTGGTCGCTTGTTTCGGCATGGAGTTCGCGTCGTTTCGCGCCGCGCGCCTCCTGGTCGACGGCATCTATCCCTCGCTCGCGGCGATGCTGACGTTCGGCGTGATGCTGTCGGCCAATCTGCGCGCGGCCCAGTCCGCGCTCGAGCGCGAGCGCGATCAGCGGGCGCGGCTCGAGGGCGAGCTCTCCGCCGCGCGCGCCATTCAGATGGGCCTCTTGCCGCGGCCCTTGCCGCGCGTCCCGGAGACCCGCTCGATCGACGTCCACGCCCTCATCGAGACCGCGCGCATGGTGGGCGGCGATCTCTATGATTTCGTGATGCTCGACCCGCGCCGGCTGTTCTTCGCCATCGCCGACGTCTCGGGCAAGGGCGTCGATGCGGCGCTGTTCATGGCGATGACCAAGATGGTGTTCGGCGGCGCGACGGTGCAGCACGGCCAGGCGCTCGACCGCGTGTTCGGCGACGCCAACGCCAAGATCTCCTCGGCCAGCGACCAGACCCGCGCCGAGGGCGGGCGGGCGATGTTCGTGACCGTGTTCGCGGCCGTGCTCGAGCTCGACACCGGCGCCATCTATTATGCCAGCGCCGGGCACGACAGCCCGTACCTGCTGCGCGGCGGCGCGACGCCATTGCGGCTCGACACCGAGGGCGGCCCGCCGCTCGGCACGCTCGACGATTTCGACTTTCCCGTCGACAGCGCCAAGCTTCAGCCCGGCGACGTGCTGCTGCTTTACACTGACGGCGTCACCGAGGCGAAGAACGAGAGCGGCGCCTTCTACACGACCGGGCGGCTCGACGCGCTGATGGCGTCGGTCAGGGGCGGCACGGCCAAATCCGTCGTCAATCTCGTGCGCGAGGACGTGCGGCAGTTCGTGGGATCGGCCGAGCAGGCGGACGACATTACGCTCCTCGCGGTGCGCTGGCTCGGGCCCAACGCGCCGCCGGTCACTGCACCGTGATCTCGACCCTTCGGTTGCGCGGCTCCGACGTCTGGTCGGGGGTCTTGACCGCGAGATCGAGCGAGCCGCGGCCGGCGGCCGAGATCGCCGTCATGGTCAGCCCGTCCTTTGCGAGCCGCGCGCGCAGCGCCTGGGCACGGCGCAGCGAAAGCTGCTGGTTGTAAGTCTTGTCGCCGAGCGTGTCGGTATGACCCACCACCTCGACCTGATAAACCGGGCGGCGCTTGATGTCGTCGAAGACGCTGGCATAGAGCTTCTGGGAATCGGGCGTGAGCGTGTCGCTGTCGCTGATGAAATAGAGCCGAAAATGGGTCGGCAGGATGGGGCGCGCGGCGATCGCCTGGCCGAAGATCTGCTGCACCTGCGGCGCGTCCACGGTCGCGACTTTGGCGGTGCCGTTGCGCACCTCGCTTGCGGCGTAGGGCTGGTCGAGCGGCGTCTGCGTCTTGCCGTCATCGACCGTGATCTGTCCGGCGCTGCCGTCGGGATTGGGCAGCACGACGAACAGCGCCTGGCGCGAGCAGGCCGCAAGCGCGAGGACGATGACGATCGCGGCGAAGGCGCGCATCGGTCAGCGGCCTTCCACTTCGACGGCGAAGCTGGTGCCGCGCACGCCCAGGATCGCGGTCGGCGTCTTCACCTTCATGGCCGAGGGCGAACTGCGCGCGATGTCGCCCGATACCATCGTCAAGGTCCCCTTGTGCATGTCGGTCAGCATCGAGCCAGTGAAGTTGCCGGAGTCGAATGCGTATTGCGCCAGCGCAGCCTCGCTGTTGGGGCCGAGCGACAGCACGCTGTTGTCGGTGAATGTCGCGCCGATGGCGCCGTTGGCGTCGGTCTGGAGCACGTCCTTCTCGAACAGCATGTCGCCCGGCTTGGCGGCGATGCGGTTGCCGTCGCGCATGACGAAAGCGGGGCCGCTCGCGGTCTTGATCTGGGCGATGGCGGTCTCGTCAGCGGCGGCGCCCCACGAGATGGCGAACGACGCGACGGCGAACGCCATCGCGGGGAGGCGGCTAGACCTGGGTGCTGGCATGGTTCGCTCCGTGAAAGCGGCGGCAGGATAACCCAACGCGCGGCGGGTTTCCATCATGCCGCGGCAGGGACACGGGCCGCGAAGTCGGATAGAGTTTGGCGATGAGCCCGCGCGCCGAAGCCCGCCTCAGCGTTCGCGCCGATTCGGATGCGATGGCTCTGGTCCGCGCCTTCGCCGAGCGGTTCGCCGCCGCACGGGCGATCGCGGGCGACGACCTCGCGCGCATCCTCGTCGTGGTCGAGGAACTCGTCACCAACATCGTCAAGTACGGCTATCCGCCGCCCGCGCAGCCGGGCACGGCCGAGATCGCGCTGCGTCTCCGCGACGGCGAGATCGGCCTCGAGATCGTCGATGACGGACAGGCGTTCGATCCCTTTTCCGGGCCCGAGCCCGATCTCGACGCGCCGCTCGAGGAGCGCACGGCGGGCGGGCTCGGCCTCCATATCGTCAAGTCGCTGATGGACCGAACGCGCTATCGCCGGGTCGCCGGTCACAACGTGGTCGAGGTTTGGCGCCGGGTCGCATCCGCGAAGTGAACCCTGTGCCGCCGCGCGTCCGGCTCGCTCCAGCCGCGCGCGGCGAGAAAGCCGACGATCGCGAGATTGACCAGGTTGGCGCCCAGCCCGGCCGCGAACGCCGCGCCGTAGAAGCCGTAATGATCGTAGAGCGCGCCGGCGATCCAGCCGCCGAACGCCATGCCCGAGCCGCTGCACAGCATGATGATCGGCACGCGCCAATGCGCCTCGGAGGCGGGGAAGAGCTGGCGGATCGCGAGTACGTAGGCCGGGATGATGCCGCTGAAGCCGAAGCCGAAGAAGGCGGTGACGGCAAACAGCCCGGCCTCGTCCTGGGTGAAGAGCAGCGCGGCGACGGCGGTGGACTGGCAGATCGAGCCGGCGAGCACGGTGTTGAGTCCGCCGATGCGGTCCGAGACATAACCCCACACTTGCCGGCTGACGAAGGCGGTGCCGAGCAGCACCGAAAGCATCGCCGCGCCACGCTCCGGCGAGATTCCGAGATCGCCGCAGAAGGCGACGAGATGACTCTGCGGCATCGCCATCGGCACGCAGCACAGGAACGACGCGCCCGCAATCAGCGCCAGCGCGAGATTGGGGCGGAGCGCCAGCACCGGCGCGCCGACCGCCAGCACGGGGCCGCCGGGGCGCGGCGAGTCCGCTCCGGCCGGCGGCGGATCGAAGAAGAAATACGCGGTCGGCAGCACCACCGCCGCCTCGACCAATGCGAAGAACATCATGGTCTCGCGCCAGCCGAACCCGGCGATGGCTTGGGTGAAGATGGGCGGCCATACCGTTCCGGCGACGTACATGCCGCTCGAGATGAGCGCCAGCGCCGTGCCGCGCCGCCGGTCGAACCAGCGCGCGACATAAACATAGACCGGCGCGTTGATGCCGCCCAAGCCCAGCACGCCAATGAAGAGGCCATGGGCGATATAGAGCTGCGTCGCGCCGCCGAAGCTGGCGAGCGCGAGCCCGACCGCGATCATCACCGCGCCGAACATCGCGGTCCAGCGGATGCCGATCCGCTCGGCGATGCCGCCCATCGCGACGCCGCCCACGGCGGTGCCGAGCCAGGCGAACGAATAGCACAGCGCCGGCACCGAGCGCGCGCCGCCGAGCTCGGCGGCGATGTCGCGCAAGCCCACCACCGCGATATAGGGTGCGCCGAACGCGACCGACATCACCCCCAGCGCCGCCGCCGCCGCGACCCAGGACGCGCGCGTCTCGATGCTCGCGGCGGCGGCGTCGGCAACGGCGCGCTTTCGCGACACCGGGGAATTCTTCATAATCATGCCCACATAGTCATCGCCACCCGAGCGTAGCGTGCAAGGAAGCGCTGTCGAGTGGGCATAGGATGGCGACGAAGGCGGTATCCATGATCACGGCAAGGACTCGAGCGGTCGCTTCGCGGGCCGCGCTGCTGGCGACAATCTTCATCGTTGCCGGTTTGGCTGCGGGGAGCGCGGCGCGGGCCGACGAGTACGCGCGCGTCAATCTGCTGGAAGAGAACGATTCGCTCTATTTCAAAACCGACAAGCACTACACCCAGGGCATCCGCTTTTCATATCTGACGCCGACCCTGGCCGCGGACGGCATGTGGGCGGGGCTGTTCCATGCGCTTCCTGCGGACACGCCGTTCTTCAATGCCGGCGATTCGTCCGACCGGCGCGCGGCGGTGCTGTTCGGCCAGAGCGTCTTCACGCCCGACAACCTTCGGGCGCGGCCGCCCAGTCCGCACGACCGTCCTTATGCGGGGTGGCTCTATGGCGGCGCCAGCCTGCTGCAACGCAGCGGCGCCGACATGCTCGAGAATCTCGAGTTCGATATCGGCGTCGTCGGCCCGGCTGCGCTCGGCAAGCAGGTGCAGAACGACTGGCATCAGTTGATCGGCATCCGGCAGGCGAACGGCTGGACCAACCAGTTGCAGAACGAGCCGGGCGTCCTCCTGAGCTACGAGCGGCTGTGGCGCATCGCGGTCCCGGGCGTCGCGATCGGCCCCATTGGCATCGATGTCGTCCCGCAGATCGGCGCCACGCTCGGCAACGTGTTCACCTATGGCGAAGTCGGCGCGATGCTGCGGATCGGCACCAATCTCGGGGCCGATTTCGGTCCCGCCCGCGTGCGCCCGGCGTTGTCCGGCACGGATTATTTCGATGGCGACAAGGCTGACGACGGGCTCGGCGGATATTTCTACATCGGCACGCAGGGGCGCGTCGTCGCCCAGAACATTTTTCTCGACGGCAACACCGACCGCACCAGCCCCAGCGTGGCGCGCAAGGTGCTGGTGGGCGACGTGCAGTCGGGCTTCGCGTTCGAGTGGTCGCGGCGGGTGCGGCTCGATCTCAGCGTCTCGCTGCGCAGCGACGAATTCAACGGCCAGCATTCGCCGGACGAGATTGGCACCGTCGGTCTTTCGTTCGCGCTTTAACCTGCGCCATGCGCGGCGGCGGCCATTCCTATGATTACGTCATCGTCGGCGCCGGCTCGGCCGGATGCACGCTCGCCAACCGCTTGAGCGAGGACGGAACGACGCGCGTGCTGCTGCTCGAGGCGGGCGGCTGGGACCGCGATCCGTGGATCGCCATCCCGCTCGGCTGGGGTCGCATTCTCGAGCGCCGGCTCCACGACTGGATGTATTTCACCGAGCCCGAGCCCGCGCTCGACGGGCGCCGCATCGAATGCGCGCGCGGCAAGGTGATCGGCGGCTCGTCGTCGATCAACGCGATGGCCTATGTGCGCGGCCATCGCGGCGACTATGACCGCTGGGCCGAGGCGGGTCTCGCGGGCTGGTCCTATGCGCATCTGCTGCCCTATTTCCGGCGCCAGGAGGCGTGGGAGGGCGGCGCCAACGAGTATCGCGGCGGCGACGGGCCGCTCGCCACCGCGACCGCGCGCTATGACGATCCGCTGGTCGATGCCTGCCTCGCGGCGGGCGAGGCGGCGGGCTTCAAGCGCATCAGCGATTACAACGGCGCCGAGCAGGAGGGCTTTGCGCGGCTTCAGCACACCATCCGGCGCGGGCGAAGGTGCAGCGCCGCGGTCGCGTATCTCCGGCCCGCGCTGGCGCGCGGCAATCTCCGCGTCGCGCACGGCGCGCTGGCCAGCCGCGTTGCGTTCGAGGGACGCCGCGCCGTCGCGGTCGAGTATCTCGACGGGCGCGAGCGCGTCCTGGCGCGCGCGGACCGCGAGGTGATCGTCGCCTGCGGCGTCATCAACTCGCCGCAGCTTTTGATGCTGTCGGGGATCGGCGATCCCGCCGCGCTCGCCAAGCACGACATCGCCGTGACAGCCGCGCTCCCCGGCGTCGGCGTCAATCTCCAGGATCACATCTCGGCCGGGATCGAGTACCGCAGGCGCGCGCCGGGACCGTTCGTGCGGGCGATGCGGCTCGACCGGCTGGCGCTGGCGCTGGGCCAGGCCTATCTCCTCGGCACCGGCTTCGCGACGCATCTGCCGAGCGGTTGGACCGCGTTCCTCAAGACGGCAGGCGCGGGCGCGCGGCCCGACATCCAGTTCCTGTTCCGCGCCACGCCGGCGGCGGCGCGGCCTTATGTGCCGCCGCTCGCGCCATTCGAGGACGGGTTCGGGTTCCGCGCCGTGCTGCTGCGCCCGGAGAGCCGCGGCCGGCTGCGCCTCGCCTCGACCGATCCGCGCGCGCCCATGCGCATCGAGCAGAATTTCCTCGCCACGGCAGCCGACCGCCGCACCTTACGCGACGGTCTGCGCCTCGCGCGCCTGGTCGCGAGCCGCGCGCCGCTTCGGGAATACGTCGCGGCCGAGCTCGCCCCCGGGGCCGAGGACGACGCGACGCTCGACGCCCATGTCCGCGCCACCGCGGCGACGGCGCACCATCCGCTCGGCACCTGCAGGATGGGCGCCGATAAAGACGAGACTGCGGTGGTCGATGCCGAGCTTCGGGTCCGCGGCGTCGACGGCTTGCGCGTGGTCGACGCCTCGGTCATGCCGGACCTCGTCGGCGGCAACATCAACGCGGCGGTGATCACGATCGCCGAGAAGGCGGCCGATCTCATCCGCGGCCGCCGCCCGCCGCCGCCCGCGCCGGTGTGAGGCGGGGAGATCGGTGTCGTAAGTCAGTCTAAAATCGTGACGCCCAGTCGTTCAGTCGATTTGCTCACAAGTTTCGTCAACGGGCATGATCGTCGTATCAGTAGTGGCGCAATCCATCGACCCTTCATGCATTGACGCCGTGCGTCCTTCGACTACGCTTCGCTTCGCTCAGGATGAGGAAAAGTTATATGACCTTCCTCATCCTGAGCGGAGCGCGGAGCGCGCAGTCGAAGGACGCACTACGGTGCAGTCCGATCACTAAGCGCTCCGATCTTCGCGTTCGATCCTCTTCCGCTTGCGCTCGCAAAGCTCCGAAACTGGAGCACTCTTGGCGAACGCTTCAGCAAGGCGTTTCCTCATCATCGGCGTTGCCGTGCCGAATCCGACAAGGTAGGAATCGACCAAGGCATCAATCCGACTTTCGGAATACGCGCTGCCAGATCGTGAGAGATCGGTGAGGTCGCCAGCGCATTGATCCAAAGTTCTCGTATCGTCAACGTCTGCGGGCGACGGATGAATGTCAAGCCTGTCGAGTTTCAAACCGACCCGCCGCGCCCGGTCTGGCGTTTCCGCCGGGGAGTCGCTATTTCTGGCATAGTTGGAGCCAGGAATTGAGCGGGCGGATGAGCCCCGCGGGAACGGTGTGTTATGGCCGAGCGATGGAGCCTTGGAAGCTGGCGCGAAAAGCCGATCCGCCAGGTGCCGGATTATCCCGATCTCGCCGCCCAGGAAGCGGTCGAGGCGACCTTGCGCAACTATCCCCCGCTGGTGTTCGCCGGCGAGGCGCGGCGCCTCAAGGCCGCGCTCGGCGACGTGGCGCGCGGGCGCGCCTTCCTGCTCCAGGGCGGCGACTGCGCCGAGAGCTTCGCCGAGTTCCATCCCAACAACATCCGCGACGCCTTCCGCGTGCTGCTGCAGATGGCGGTGGTGCTGACATACGGCGCCGCCTGCCCGGTGGTGAAGGTGAGCCGCATCGCTGGCCAGTTCGCCAAGCCCCGCACCGCCGACACCGAGACGGTCAATGGCGTGACCTTGCCCTCCTATCGCGGCGACATCATCAACGGCATGGAGTTCACGGCTGCCGCGCGCAAGCCCGACCCGCAGCGCATGATCCAGGCATTCAGCCAATCGGCCGCGACCTTGAATCTGCTGCGCGCCTTCGCCCAGGGCGGTTACGCCGATCTCCACCGCGTCCACAGCTGGAACCAGGGCTTCGTCGCCAACAGCCCGGCCGGCGAGCGCTATCGCGAGCTCGCAGACCGGCTCACCGAGACGCTCGACTTCATGGCGGCGTGCGGCCTCACGTCGGAGACGACGCCGCAGATCCGCGAGACCGATCTCTTCACCTCGCACGAGGCGCTTCTGCTCCCCTACGAGGAGGCGCTGACGCGCATCGACAGCACCACCGGCGACTGGTACGACGTCTCGGCGCACATGCTGTGGATCGGCGACCGCACGCGGCAATATGACGGCGCCCATGTCGAGTTCCTGCGCGGGGTCAAGAACCCGATCGGCCTCAAATGCGGCCCGACTCTCGAGGCATCCGACCTGCTGCGCCTCATCGAGCGGCTCGATCCCGACAACGAGCCCGGGCGCCTCGTCCTCATCGCGCGCATGGGCTGGGACAAGGTCGACACCAAGCTTCCGCCCCTGATCCGCGCCGTCGCGCGCGAGGGCCGCAACGTGGTGTGGTGCTGCGATCCGATGCACGGCAACACGACAGTGTCGTCGACCGGCTACAAGACCCGCGCGGTCGACAAGATCCTGGCCGAGGTCAAGGGCTTCTTCGCCGTCCACGACGCCGAAGGGAGCTATGCCGGCGGCGTCCATTTCGAGATGACCGGGCAGGACGTGACCGAATGCATCGGCGGCGCGCAGGCGATCACCGACGCGGCGCTGGGCGACCGCTATCACACCCATTGCGACCCGCGCCTCAATGCGAGCCAGGCGCTCGAACTGGCGTTCCTCATCGCCGAGGCGTTGAAGCGACGGCGCACGGGCGAGGTTCGCCGGCGCGCGGCGGCGGCGTCCTGACCCGCCAGGCGCCGGCCGCTGCCGCGATGACCAGCGACCCCGAGCGGCTGCGGCGCCTCACCGATACATATTTTCTCCGTACCAAGGAGATCGTGCGCCGCTATGGCGACCGCGAGGCGACCTATGCCCTCTTCATGCGCCGCCCGGTGATCTGCACCCCGCGCCTCATGGTCGAGTTCGTCGAAGCGCAGGCCGCCGAGCGCGGCAGCAGGATCGCGATCGAGCTCGACTATCGCGAGGGCGAGTGGGTCGGCGCGGGCGAGACCATGGTGCGCCTCACCGGCTCGCTCCTGCACCTGGTCGATCTCGAGACCGTCTATCTCCAGAAGCTCGGGCCGCCCTGCGTCGCCGCCTACAACGCCTATGCGATGTGCGTCGACTTGCCGCGCACCGCGTTCCTCGCCATGGACGCGCGTCATTGCGCCGGAGCCGAAATGGCCGAGATGATGGCCTATGCCGCCTCGGTCGGATCGGCGGCGGCGCGGCGCGAAGTGGGCGCCATCGGCTTTATCGCCAATGCCACCGACGAGACCGCGCATTACTTCGGCAATGAGCGCGGGCGAGGCACCATGCCGCACGCCCTCATCGGCTATGCCGGCTCTACCCTGCGCGCGGCCGAGATGTTCCACGAGACTTTTCCCGACGAGCCCATGACCGTGCTGGTCGATTATTTCGGCCGCGAGGTCAGCGATACGCTGGAGGTTTGCCGGCGCTTTCCCGAGCTCGCCGCGGGCGGGCTTCTCTCGATCCGGCTCGACACGCATGGCGGCCGCTATGTCGAAGAGCTCGACCTCGCGCGCTCCTACGCGGTGCTGGAGAAACACGCACCGAAGGCGATCCGCGGCTATCGCACCGAGCAGGAGCTGCGCCACCTCATCGGCACCGGCGTCACCGCGGCCGCGGTGTGGCACGTGCGCCAGCGTCTCGACGAGGCCGGGTTTGCGGGCGTCAAGATCGTCGCCAGTTCGGGCTTCACGCCGGCCAAGTGCCGTATGATGGCGGCGGCCGAGGCGCCCATCGACGTGGTCGGGACCGGGTCGTATCTCCCCGATCTCTGGACCGAGACCTATGCGACCGCCGACATCGTGGCCTATGACGGCAAGCCGATGGTCAAGGCGGGCCGCGAGTTCCTGATGAAGAAACGCGAAGGATGAGGAGGAAATCCCATGACGAAGACTTTGGCGGCGTGCGGGCTGGTCCTGGCGCTCGCTGCCGGACCGGCTCTGGCGCAGAAGAGTTACGGTCCCGGCGTCACCGACACCACGATCAAGCTCGGCAATACCGGCCCCTATAGCGGCCCGGTCTCGGCCGCGAGCACGGTGTCGAAATCGGTCGGCGCCTATTTCGACAAGATCAACGCCGAGGGCGGCATCAACGAGCGCAAGATCGAGTTCATCTCGCTGGACGACGGCTACGCCCCGCCGCGCGCGCTCGAGGCGACGCGCCGCCTGGTCGAGAGCGACCAGGTGCTGGCGACGGTGGGGTCGGTCGGCACGCCGCCGCAATTCGCGGTGCGCAAGTACATGAACGACCGCAAGGTGCCGCAGCTCTTCATCGGCTCGGGCTCGTCCGCGTTCGTCGATCCGCAGAACGCGCCGTGGTCGATCGTCGGCTCGACCAGCTATTACGTCGAGGCCCGACTGCTCGCCCGCTATTTCGGCCAGACCATGCCGGACTCCAAGGTCGCGGTGCTGTACCAGAACGACGATTTCGGCAAGGATTTCCTGCGCGGCTTCAAGGACGCGCTGCCCGCCAACCTCAAGATCGCCGCCGAGGCGAGCTATGAGACGAGCGACCCGTCGGTCGATTCGCAGGTCATCACGCTCAAGGCCTCGGGCGCCGAGATCTTCGCGGTGTTCGGGACCCAGAAATTCGCCGCCCAAGCGATCCGCCGCGCGCGCGAGGCCGAATGGAAGGCCAAGATCTTCGTGCCGTCGGTAATCGCCTCGATCGCCGCGGTGCTGCAGCCGGCGGGGATCGAGAATTCCAAGGGCGTGATTACCTCGACCATCTATAAGGACTCGAACGATCCGCGCCTGCAGAACGATCCGGCGGTGGTCGAGTATTTCGACTGGTTCAAGAAATACAACACCAAGGTCGACGTCAAGGACAGCCAGGCCGCGACCGGCGGCTACAACGACGCGCACATGATGGTCGCGATCCTGAAGCAGGCGGGCGACAATCTGACGCGCGAAAACATCATGCATCTGGTCACCAGCATGCATGACATGCACCTGCCGATGCTGCTCGACGGCATCACCGGCAACACCTCGCCGACCGATTACAACATCTTCAAGCAGATGCAGTTCCAGACCTTCAACGGAGAGAGCTGGGACCGCGTCGGCGGCGTGGTGTCGGAATAGGGGCGGGGCGGTGCGCAACCCCACCATGTTTGGCGGCAACCGCTTCAAGCTCGCCGTGTTCGGCTCCAACTGCTCGAGCGGGCGGGCCGCGACCAAGGTGCCGGAGCGATGGCAGAACAGCTTCGAGGAGAATGTCCGCCTGGCGCAGCTCTCCGACCAGTTCGGCATCGAGTGCATGGTGCCGATCGGCCGCTGGAAAGGCTATGGCGGCGAGACCGACTTCGAGGGCAGCACGTTCGAGACCATCACCTGGGCGTGCGGGCTGCTCGCCGCCACCAAGCGGCTGACCGTGTTCGGCACCGTCCACGTGCCGATCTTCCCGCCGGTTCTGGCGGCCAAGCAGATCGCGACCGCCGACCATATCGGCCAGGGCCGCTTCGGCCTCAACATCGTGTGCGGCTGGAACCAGGACGAGTTCGACATGTTCGGGCTCGGCCAGGATCCGCACGACGACCGCTATGCCCGCGGCCAGGAATGGTGGGACATCATCCGGCGCATCTGGAGCGAGGAGCAGGCGTTCGATTTCGACGGCGCCTATTACCGCCTGCGCGGCGTCATCGGCCGGCCGCTGCCATGGGGCGGACGGCGCCCCATTCTGATGAACGCCGGCAACTCCACGGCGGGCCGCATGTTCGCCGCGCGCAACTGCGACATGCTGTTCGACCAGCCCTATCACCTTGAGCAGGCGGCGGGCCGCATTGCCGAGACCAAGGCGGCGGCGCGCGCGCTCGGCAAGGACGTCCAGGTCTTCACCTCGGGCGCGGTGGTGTGCCGCGAGACGCAGAAAGAGGCGGACGAGTATTTCCGCCACTTCGCGGTCGAGAACCGCGACGACGGCGCCATCGACACAATGTTCAAGCTCTATCTCAGCCCGGCCAACCAGCGCAGCATGACGCGCGACGACATCGAGAAGCTGCGCTCGCGCTATGGCGCGGGCTATGGGGGATTGCTCGCGGTCGGCGATCCCGATACGGTCGCCGGCGAATTCAAGAAGCTCGCCGATGCCGGCTTCGACGGGTTCTGTTTCAGCTTCGTCGCCTACAACGACGAGCTGCCCTATTTCGCGCAAGAAGTGCTGCCCCGCCTCGAGCGCATGGGCTTGCGCCAGCCCGAAAGCGCGTGAGGCTGCACCGAAATCCGCACTACAGCGGCCGGTAGAGCCGCTCGTCGTAGAGCGCGCCGAGCATCGGCGCCAGGGTGTCGCGGAACCTGGCGCGATGCGCTGCGCCCTCGTGCGCTTCGAGCGCGGCGCGGCTCTTCCACACGCAAGCACGTTGAAGTGGTTGGGCGTCGGCGGGCGCTGCTGCATCACGTCGAAGCGCAAATTGCCGGCATCGTTCGCCGTGTCAGCCGCCATCTGGCGCAGCGCCGCCTCGGCGGCTTCGCGCCTCGGCGGCTTCGCGCCGCTGCGGTGGCACGTCGATATGGGTCTCGACATAGATTGCGCCCTTGGGCGGCGGCCCGGCGCCGACCGCGAAGCCGGTATTGATGCGCTGGTCGGACGGGCTGTGGCGGATGGCGGCGATCGCATCGCGGAACCGCGCCGCTTCCGGGTCGCCCTGGTGGCCGTCGAAGGCGTGCTGGTCGCGCCAGGCTTCGACCAGGATGAAGCGGTTGGGCCGGCCGATCTCCTGCCCCGCGGCAACCCACAGGCTGCCCCCATCCTTGCGACTCGAATCGCGGTAGCGCTTGACCAGCGCCGCCCCGTCCCCGGCCGCGCGCGAAGCGACATCGATATAGGTCACAACATAAACGGCGCCCTCGTCCTGGGCCAGCGCCGCGCCCGCGATCGCGGCCACCAACGGTGCGGCGGCCAGTACGATGCCCAACATGCTGCGCATGACGCCTCCTCGATCCCGCGCCAAGATGCGCCGGGCATTGGCCCGCTTCAAGAGGCCGTCAACATTGACCGCGACGCCCGCGCTCCCTAACTTGCGTCGGCAATGACCGACCGGCTTTCGATCGCCATCGCCCAGCTCGATCCGACCGTGGGCGACATCGCGGGCAACCTCGCGAAGCTCCGCACCGCGCGCGACGAGGCGGCGCGTCTCGGCGCCGATCTGGTGGTCGCGCCGGAGCTTTACGTCGCCGGATACCCGCCCGAGGATTTGGTGCTGAAGCCGGCCTTCGTCGCCGCCTGCCAGGATGCGGTGCGGGAATTTGCGCGCGAGACCGCAACGGGTCCGGCCGTGCTCATGGGCACGCCGTGGCGCCAGGACGGCAAGGTCTATAACGCCGCGGTACTGGCCGATGGCGGCGCGGTCGCGGCTTTGCGCTTCAAATACGACTTGCCGAACTATGGCGTCTTCGACGAGAAACGCGTGTTCAGCGCCGGCCCGTGCCCCGGTCCCATCCCGTTCCGCGGCGTACGGCTCGGCGTCATGGTGTGCGAGGACATGTGGTCGGTGGACGCCACCGAGACCCTGGCCGAGAGCGGCGCCGAACTGCTTCTCGTCATCAACGGCTCGCCGTTCGAGAGCGACAAGCGCGACACCCGCGTCACCCTCGCGGTCGCGCGCGTCACCGAGAGCGGCCTGCCGCTCCTCTACGTCAACCAGGTCGGCGGCCAGGACGAGTTGGTGTTCGACGGCGCGTCCTTCGCGCTCGACGCCAATTGCGCGCTCAAGATCCAGGCGCCGTGCTGGCGCGAAGCGCTGATCCTGACCGAGTGGACGCGCGGCGCGGACGGGCGCTGGAGCGTGGCGCCCGGCACGATGGCGCCGCCGTCGGAAGGAACCGAGGCGATCTACCAGGCGCTGGTGCTGGGCCTGCGCGACTATGTGCGCAAGAACCGCTTTCCCGGCGTCGTGCTGGGCCTGTCGGGCGGGATCGATTCGGCCTTGACGGCGGCGCTCGCGGTCGACGCCCTCGGCGCCGACCGGGTCCATTGCGTGATGATGCCGTCGCCCTACACTTCGCGCGACAGTCTCGAGGACGCAGGCCTGGTCGCGTCGCTTTTGGGAGCCGAGCTTCGCTCCATCGATATCGGCCCGGCGATGCGCGCCTTGGGCGACATGTTGGCGCAGTCCTTTGCCGGCTGCGCGCCCGACATCACCGAGGAGAACATCCAGTCGCGCGCCCGCGGCGTGACCTTGATGGCGCTCAGCAACAAGTTCGGCTGGATGGTGCTCTCGACCGGCAACAAGTCAGAGATGTCGGCGGGCTATGCGACGCTCTACGGCGACATGTGCGGCGGCTACGCGGTCTTGAAGGACGTCTACAAGATGACCGTGTTCGAGCTGTCGCGCTGGCGCAACGCGCATCGCCCGCCGGGCCTGCTCGGCCCCTCCGGCGCGGTCATGCCCGAGCGCGTCATCACCAAGCCGCCCAGCGCCGAATTGAAGCCCGACCAGAAGGACCAAGACACACTTCCGCCCTACGAGGTCCTCGACGACATCCTGCATTGCCTCGTCGAGCGCGAGATGACGGTGGCCGAGATCGCCGCCAAGGGCCACGACGAGGCGATGGTGCGTTCGGTGTGGCGCATGCTCGACCGCGCCGAGTACAAGCGCCGCCAGGCGCCGCCGGGAGTCAAGATCACCAGCCGCGCCTTCGGCCGCGACCGCCGCTACCCGATCACCAACGCGTTCCAGGATTCGGGCGCGGCGCCCGCGCGCGACTCCGCTGACGCGCCGCGCGCGCCCGCGCCGCAGCCGACGTGAAGGGCGCGCGTTAGCACCGTGCCGCTCGTCCTCTACAACACGCTGACGCGCCGCAAGGAAGCGTTCGAGCCCTTGGATGCGAGCGATGTCCGCATGTATGTGTGCGGACCCACGGTCTATGACCTGCCGCATATCGGCAACGCGCGGCCGGTGGTGGTGTTCGACGTGCTCTACCGCCTGCTGCGCACGATCTACGGCGCGGATCACGTGCGCTATGTCCGCAACATCACCGACGTCGACGACAAGATCAACGCCGCCGCCAAGGCGCAAGGGCTCAGCATCCGCGAACTCACCGAGCGCACCGCCGACGAGTTCCGCCGCGACGCCGAAGCGCTGCTGGCGCTGCCGCCCGATCTCGAGCCGCGCGCCACCGAGCACATCGCGCCGATGATCGCGATGATCGAGCGCCTCATCGCATCGGGCCACGCCTACGAGGCCGAGCATCACGTGCTGTTCGCGGTCGCGAGCGACGCCGATTACGGCTGCCTGTCGCACCGCTCGCGCGGCGAGATGATCGCCGGCGCGAGGGTCGAAGTGGCGCCCTACAAGCGCGACCCCGCCGATTTCGTGCTGTGGAAGCCGTCGCCCGAGGGACTGCCCGGCTGGGACAGCCCGTGGGGACGGGGCCGGCCGGGCTGGCATATCGAGTGCTCGGCCATGGGCGAGGCGCATCTGGGCGAGACCTTCGACATCCATGGCGGCGGCCTCGACCTCATCTTCCCGCACCACGAGAACGAGATCGCGCAGAGCGCCGCGGCGCATGGCGGCAAGCCCCTCGCGCGTTACTGGCTTCATAACGGCTTCGTCACCGTCGACGGCGAGAAGATGGCGAAGTCGGAAGGCAACTTCCGCACCATCCGCGACGTGCTCGACGAGGCGCCGGGCGAGGCGGCACGCTATGCGCTGCTGACCTCGCATTACCGCGACCCGCTCGACTGGACCGAGGAGCGGCTGGCCCAGGCCAAGAACGCGCTCGACCGCTTCTACCTGGCGCTGCGCGGCGACGCCGCAGCCCCGCAAGCCGCGCCCGACGCGCGCGTGCGCGCGGCGCTCGAGGACGATCTCAACACGCCGCAGGCGCTGACGGCGCTGCACGAGATGCTGGCGGCGCTCAACAAGGCCGAGGGCGAAGAAAAATCGCGCCTCAAGGCCGCGCTGAAGGCGAGCGGCGCGCTGCTCGGCATCTTGCAGCAAGATCCCGAAGCCTGGCTCAAGGGCGCGGAGCGCGGCGAGGCCGACATCGAGGCGCTGGTCACGGCTCGTAACGCGGCGCGCACGGCACGCGATTTCGCCGCCGCCGACCGCATCCGCACCGAGCTCGCGATCCGCGGCATCGTGCTCGAGGACGGGCCGCATGGCACGACGTGGCGGCGGGCGGGATAGCGGCGATGACCGGCGAGCGCATCTATCTCTACGACACCACTTTGCGCGACGGGGCGCAGACGCAGGGCGTCGATTTCGGCGTGCCCGATAAGGTCGCGATCGCGCGCGAGCTCGATCTTCTCGGCATCGATTATGTCGAGGGCGGCTGGCCCGGCGCCAATCCGACCGACGACGCGTTCTTCGCCAAGGCGCCCGCGCTCGCCCGCGCACGCATCTCGGCGTTCGGCATGACCCGGCGCAGCGGGCGCAGCGCCGCCAACGATCCCGGCCTTACCGCGGTGCTCGGGAGCGGCGCCAAGGTCGCGACGCTCGTCGGCAAGACCTGGGACTTCCACGCCACGGTCGCGCTCGGCGTGAGCCTCGAAGAGAACGTCGCGATGATCGGCGAGTCCATCGCCCACGCGGTCTCGCGCCTCGACGAGGTGATGTTCGACGCCGAGCATTTCTTCGACGGCTGGAAGGCCAATCGCGCGTTCGCGCAGGATTGCCTCGAGGCCGCGCTCAAGGGCGGCGCGCGATGGCTGGTGCTGTGCGACACCAACGGCGGCACGCTCCCCGACGAGATCGAGCGCATCGTCGCCGAGGTGGCGCGGATCGTGCCGGGCGAGCGCATCGGCATCCATTGCCACAACGACACCGGCAACGCGGTGGCGAACTCGCTGGCGGCGGTGCGCGCCGGCGCGCGCCAGATCCAGGGCACGCTCAACGGCCTCGGCGAGCGCTGCGGCAACGCGAACCTGGTGACGCTCATCCCCAACCTGATGCTCAAGCTGGGCTACGCCACCGGCGTCGACGCGGCCGGGATGCGGCGCCTGACGCACGTCTCGCGCGTCCTCGACGAGCATCTCAATCGCGCGCCCGACCGGCATGCGCCCTATGTCGGCGAGTCCGCCTTCGCGCACAAGGGCGGGCTCCATGTCTCGGCGGTGGAGAAGGACCCGCGCTCCTACGAGCACATCGATCCCGCCATCGTCGGCAACCGCCGCCATGTCGTGGTCTCGGACCAGGCGGGCCGGGCCAATTTGCTGGCGCGGCTGCGCGAGATCGACATCGCGGTCGAGCCCGATCACCCGAAGCTCGCGGCGCTGCTCGACGAGGTCAAGGCGCGCGAGTTCGCCGGCTATGCCTATGATGGCGCCGAGGCGAGCTTCGAACTGCTGGCGCGCCGCACCCTCGGTCATGTGCCGGAATATTTCCGCCTGCAAAGCTTCCGCGTGCTCGACGAGCGGCGCTGGAACGCCAAGGGCGACCTCGTGACATTGAGCGAGGCGACCATCAAGGTGATCGTCGGCGGCAAGCAGAAAATGACCGTGGCCGAGGGCAACGGGCCGGTCAATGCGCTCGACGCCGCTTTGCGCCAGGCGCTGATCGAAAGTTTCCCCGAGCTCGACGGCATCCGCCTCACCGATTACAAGGTGCGCATCCTGACGCCGCAAGACGGCACCGGCGCGGTGACGCGGGTGATGATCGAGACCTCGGAGGACGGCGCGACCTGGTCCACGGTCGGTGTCTCCACCAACGTCATCGACGCCTCCTACAACGCGCTGCACGACAGCCTGACCTACAAGCTGTTCCGCTCCGGCCGGCGCGCCTGATTATGGCGGGCACCGACCGCCGCCGCGCCAAGCCCTCGGGCGGACCCGCCATCATCCTGGTCGCGCCGCAACTGGGCGAGAATATCGGCACGGCCGCGCGCGCCATGTACAATTGCGGCCTGACCGATCTGCGCCTCGTAAAGCCGCGCGACGGCTGGCCCAGCGCCAAGGCCCAATCCGCGGCGAGCGGCGCCGACACCGTGCTCGAGAAGGCACGCCTCTACGACACGCCCGAGGAGGCGGTCGCGGGCCTGCGCCACGTCTATGCCACCACGGCGCGCGATCGATACATGGTGAAGCGCATCGTCACGCCGCGCCGGGGCGCCGCCGAGATCAGGGGCCTGATGGCTGCGGGTGAGAGCTGCGGCATCCTGTTCGGGCCGGAGCGCACCGGGCTCCTCAACGAGCATGTGGCGCTTGCCGACACGGTGCTGAGCGTGCCGCTCAACCCGGCCTTCTCGTCGCTCAATCTGGCGCAGGCGGTGCTGCTCATCGGCTACGAATGGTTCGCCGCCGGGGACGAGACGCCGGCCTCGTACCTCCATACCGGCCATTCCCAGCCCGCGAGCAAGGACAAGCTGATCCGCTTCTTCGAACATCTCGAGGAGGAGCTCGATCGCAACGGCTTCATGCGCAACGTGGAGAAGCGCCCCAGCATGGTGCGCAACCTGCGCAACCTGTTCCAGCGCGCCCAATGCACCGAGCAGGAGCTGCGCACCTTGCACGGCGTGGTGACGGCGTTCGCCGGGCCGCGGAAGAAGACGCCCCCACCCCAGCCCTCCCCCGTGAAACGGGGGAGGGAGGGACCCGCGAAGCGGGAGGGTGGGGGCGATTGACTTATCCGCGTCTGCCCCTATAGTCCGCCGCTTCATTCCCAAGAATGCGGGTGCCTTGCACCACGCTCGCCCTCCGGCGACGGACCGGACGAGACTATTGGGACAACAACAGCGACGGACCTGACGATGAGCGTCAACCGCGAAGGGTCGAAGTACAAGATCAACCGCCGGCTCGGGGTCAATCTCTGGGGCCGCTCCAAGAGTCCCCTGAACCGCAACCGCGACTATGGTCCGGGCCAGCACGGGCAGCGGCGCAAGAAGCCCTCGGACTTCGGCACCCAGCTCATGGCCAAGCAGAAGCTCAAGGGCTATTACGGCAATATCGGCGAGCGCCAGTTCCGCCGCATCTACGAAGAGGCGCGCCGCCGCAAGGGCGACACCAGCGACAATTTGATCGGTCTCTTGGAGCGCCGCCTCGACGCCGTGGTCTACCGCATGAAGTTCGCGCCGACGCCGTTCGCCGCGCGCCAGTTCGTCAATCACGGCCATGTCCGGGTCAACGGAAAGCGCGTCAACATCTCGTCCTATCTGGTGAAGGACGGCGACGCGATCGAGGTGCGCGACCGCTCCAAGCAGCTCGCCATCCTGCTCGAGGCGGTGAAGTCGACCGAGCGCGACGTGCCCGATTATCTCGAGGTCGACCACGACCAGATGAAGGGCCGCTTCGTGCGCGCGCCCAAGCTCACGGACGTGCCCTATCCGGTGCCGATGGAGCCCAACCTCGTGGTCGAATTCTACTCGCGCTGACGGGCGGCCCGCGCCGGGCTAGGCTCGGCGCCCTTGAGACCGACATCGGCCGGGGGCGCCATGCTGTGGCTGCAACTCGCAATCGTCCTGCTGCTCATCCTGCTGAACGGGTTCTTCGCGCTCGCGGAGATGGCGGTGATCGCCTCGCGCCGGGCGCGCCTCCAGCACGCCGCCACGATGGGCAGCGCCGGTGCCCAGGCCGCGCTGGGCCTGAAGCGCGACCTGGGCCGCTTCCTGTCGACCGTGCAGATCGGCATCACCGTGATCGGCGTGCTGGCGAGCGCGTTCGGGGGCGCGAAACTCGCCGACACCATCGCCCAGACGCTGCGCCCGATCCCCGGCTGGGGCGATTATTCCGCCTCGATCAGCCTGGCGCTGGTGGTGGTGGCGATCTCGTACTGCACGCTGATCCTGGGCGAGCTGGTGCCGAAGCGCATCGCGCTCGGCCGGCCCGAGTTCTTTGCCCGCCACCTCGCCGGTTTCCTGCGCGCGCTGGCACGCCTCTTCGCGCCCGTCGAATGGGTGATGAGCGCCTCGAGCAACCTGGTGCTGCGCCTGGTGCCGCATCGCGGCGCCGAGCCGGCGCATGTGACCGAGGAAGAGATCACGCTGATGATGCGCGAGGCGACCGCGGCGGGCCAGTTCGACGCGGCCGAGACGGCGATCGTGCAGATGGCGTTGCGCATGGGCGACCGCCGCGTCGGCGGCATGATGACGCCGCGCACCCAGGTCGAATGGCTCGACCTCACCGATCCCGAGGCCGAGAGCCGGCGCAAGATCGGCGACAGCGACTATTCGCGCTTTCCCGTGGTCGAGGGCGATTCGCACCAGGTGATCGGCATCGTCCAGGTCAAGGATTTGCTGGCGCAACTGGTCGCCGGCCGCGCCTTCGACATCAAGGCCGCGGTGCGGCCAGCCTTCTACATGCCCGACACCGTGACCGCATTGCGCGCGCTCGAGCTGTTCCGCCAGCGCGGCGACCCGATGGCGCTGGTGGTCGACGAGTACGGCGATTTCGAGGGCGTGCTCACGCTCCATGACATCCTGCAGGCGCTGGTCGGCGACATCGCCGTCTCGGGCGACGAGGCGGTGCAGTCGGTGGTGCGGCGCGAGGACGGCTCGTGGCTGGTGGACGGCATGCTTCCGATCGACGAGGTGACGGATTTGACGGGCCTCGCCGAGCTGCCCGGCGCCGATGACGGCGATTTCCACACGCTCGGCGGCTTCGTCATGGCGCGGGTCAACCGCATTCCCGCGGTCGGCGACCGCATCGATGTCGGAGGGTTCGGCTTCGAGGTGGTGAACATGGACGGGCGCCGCGTCGACCGCGTTCTCATCACGCCGCCGAAGGAAAAGGTGCCGCAACCATGACCACGCTCGATCCGCTGTTCCTGTCGCACGGCTCGCCCATGCTGGCGCTCGATGCCGGCGACGCGGGCCGCTTCTGGGCGCGTCTCGGCGCCGCGCTGCCGCGGCCCAAAGCAGTGCTCGCCGTCTCGGCGCACTGGATGACGCAGGCGCCGGCGGTGAGCGCGGCGTCCAAGCCCGAGACGATCTACGATTTCTACGGCTTTCCCGATCCGCTCTATCGCGTCAAGTATCCGACGCCCGGCGCGCCCGATCTCGCGCGCCGCGTCGCCGCTTTGCTCGAGGGCGCGGGCATCCCGCACGCGGTCGATCCGGCGCGCGGCCTCGACCACGGCGCCTGGGTCCCGCTCAAGTCGCTGTGGCCGGCGGGGATTCCGGCGGCCTCGCTGTCGGTCCAGCCGCGGCTCGATGCGGCGTTCCATTGCCGCGTCGGCCGCGCGCTGGCACCGCTGCGCGAGGAAGGCGTGCTGGTGCTGGGGACCGGTGGCGCGGTCCACAATCTGCGCGAGATGAACCGCGACGAGGACGAGGGCACGCCGGCCTGGGCGCATGATTTCGACGAATGGCTGGCCGCGACCCTGGCGTCAGGGAACGAGCACGAACTGCTCGATTGGAGCCGGCGCGCGCCCGACCCGCGCCGCGCGCATCCCTCGCCGGAGCATCTCTATCCGCTGTTCGTCGCTTATGGCGCCGCCGGTCCGGGGGCGCGGGGGACGCGTCTCTACGAGGGCTTCACTCTCGGCAGCATGAGCATGGCCGCATATCGCTTCAGTGCGTGAGGCTGGGCCTCAGGCGCGGGCGTCGATGCCCTTTTCGACCAGGAAGTCCTGCAGCTCGCCGTTCTCGAACATCTCGCGGATGATGTCGCAGCCACCGACGAACTCGCCCTTGACGTAGAGCTGCGGGATGGTCGGCCAGTTGGAGAAATCCTTGATCGCCTGGCGCACGGCGGGATCGGTCAGGACGTCGATGCCTTTGAACTTCACCCCCATGTGGGTGAGGATCTGCACCACCGCGGCGGAGAAGCCGCATTGCGGGAACACCGGCGTCCCCTTCATGAACAGCACCACCGGGTGGTCGGTGATGTCCTGCTTGATCCGGTCGACGGTGGCGGCATCGGTCATGGCTCGATCCTTTGCGTCAATCCTCGGGCGCGCTCGTCTGCAGCGCGAGCGCGTGAAGCTCGTTGCCCATGCGCCCTTTCAGCGCCTGGTAGACCATCTGGTGCTGCTGCACCCGGCTTTTGCCCTTGAAGGCGGGCGAGACCACGGTGGCGGCGTAGTGGTCGCCGTCGCCGCGCAAATCCTCGATCGAGACGCGCGCGCCCGGAAGCCCTTCCTTGATGAGCCTCTCGATCGTGTCCGCGTCGATCGCCATGCCGGGGCCTCCTAGCCCTCCATATAGGCGGGGAACCAAGCCTCGTTCATCCGCCGCAAATCCGAGACGGATATGGCACCGGCCCCGGCGACTGTCAACGCGTCGCCCCCGGTGAGGCCGAGTCGCGTGACCGCAACGCCGGCCCGCGCGGCATCCGCCGCCACCGCCTCCGGGGCGCCGGTAACCATGATGTAGCGCGCCTGGTCCTCGCCGAAGAGGAAGGCGTGGCCGGGGAGGGCGGTTGCTGCCGAAATCGTGGCGCCGATGCCCCCCGCCATGGCCATCTCCGCCACCGCGACGAGCAGGCCGCCGTCGGACAGGTCGTGGCAGGCGCTGACGCGGCCGGAGGCGATCTGGGCGCGGACGAAATCGCCGTTGCGGCGCTCGGCCACGAGATCGACTTGCGGCGGCGTGCCGTCCTCGCGCCCCAGCACCTCGCGCAGGTAGAGCGACGCGCCGAGATGACCCAGCGTCTCGCCCACCAGCAGGATCGCCTCGCCGGGGCGCTTGAAGGCGAGGCTCACGGAATTAGCCGCGTCGGCGATGAGGCCGACTCCGCCGATGACGGGTGTCGGCCATATGCCGGCGCCGTTGGTCTCGTTGTAGAACGACACGTTGCCCGACACGACCGGGTAGTCGAGCGCCAGGCACGCTTCGCTGATGCCTTCGATGCAGCCGGCGAACTGGCCCATGATCTCGGGCCGCTCGGGATTGCCGAAATTCATGTTGTCGGTGACGGCGATGGGCGTGGCGCCGACGGCGGTGAGGTTGCGCCAGCTCTCGGCCACCGCCTGGGCGCCGCCGCGCCGGGGGTCGGCATGGCAATAGCGCGGCGTGCAATCGGTCGCGAGCGCCAGCGCCTTGCGCCGTCCGGGGAGGCGCACCACCGCCGCGTCGCCGCCCGGACGCTGCACCGTGCGTCCCATCACCAGGTGATCGTACTGCTCCCAAATCCAGCGCTTGGAGGCGAGGTCCGGGCAGGCAATGAGGCGCGTGAGCGCCGCCATCGCGTCATGCGCCGGCACGTCCGCGGGCAGGAGCTCGGGCTGCGGCAGGGTCGCGACCCAGGGGCGGTCGTAGAGCGGCGCTTGGGTCACCAGCGGCCCCACCGGCATGTCGGCCGCGACCGCGCCGTCCTTGCTGAGCACGATGCGGCCGGTGTCGGTGACGTGGCCGATGACCGCGAAATCGAGCTCCCATTTCTCGAAGATGCGGCGCGCCTCGTCCTCGCGCTCGGGCTTCAGCACCATGAGCATGCGCTCCTGGCTTTCCGACAGCATGATCTCATAGGCAGTCATGCCGGTCTCGCGCACTGGCACGCGGTCGAGATCGAGCGCGATGCCGAGCCCGCCCTTGCCCGCCATCTCGACCGACGACGAGGTGAGGCCGGCCGCGCCCATGTCCTGGATCGCGACGATGGCGTCGCCCGCCATCAGCTCGAGGCAGGCCTCGATCAGCAGCTTCTCGGTGAAGGGATCGCCGACTTGGACGGTCGGTCGCTTGGCCTCGCTGTCGGCGCCGAACTCGGCCGAGGCCATGGTGGCGCCGTGGATGCCGTCGCGCCCGGTCTTGGCCCCGACATAGACCACCGGATTGCCGGGGCCCGCGGCCTTGGAATAGAAGATGCGCCGCGCGTCGGCGATGCCGACGGTCATGGCGTTGACCAGGATGTTGCCGTTGTAGGACGGGTGGAAGTTGCACTCGCCGCCGACCGTCGGCACGCCGACGCAATTGCCGTAGCCGCCGATCCCCGCGACCACGCCGGCGACGAGGGCGCGGGTCTTCGGGTGGTCCGGCGCGCCGAAGCGCAGCGCGTTGAGATTGGCGATCGGCCGCGCGCCCATGGTGAAGACGTCGCGCAGGATGCCGCCGACGCCAGTGGCCGCGCCCTGGTAGGGCTCGATGAAAGAGGGATGGTTGTGGCTCTCGATCTTGAAGATCGCGGCCTCGCCGTCGCCGACATCGACCACGCCCGCGTTCTCGCCCGGGCCGCAGATGACGCGCGGGCCGGTGGTCGGCAGGTTGCGCAGGAACTTGCGCGAGGATTTGTATGAGCAGTGCTCGCTCCACATCACCGAGAAGATGCCGAGCTCGGTGAGGCTGGGCTCGCGGCCCAAAATGGCGACCGCGCGCTGGTATTCCTCGGGCGAGAGTCCGTGCTGGGCGACGATCTCGGCGCTCAAGCCTTGGCTCAAGAAAGCGCCCCTATGAGCCCGTCGAAGAAGGCGCGCCCGTCGGTCGAGCCGTGCAGCGGATCGGTCGCGTCCTCGGGATGCGGCATGAGGCCGAGCACGGTCTTGCCCTCGTTCAAGACGCCGGCGATGGCGCGCGCCGAGCCGTTGGCGTTGGCTTCGTCGCTGAGCGTCCCATTCGGCGCGCAATAACGCAGCGCGACGCGTCCCTCGCCCTCGAGCCGGTCGAGCGTCGCGGGATCGGCGAAATAATTGCCGTCGTGATGCGCCACCGGCACGCGGATCACCTGGCCCGCGGCATAGCCGCAAGTGAACAGGCTCTGGCTGGTCTCGACGCGGAGATGGACGTCCTTGCAGTGGAATTTCAGCGTCCGGTTCACCAGCAGCGCGCCTGGCAGCATGCCCGCCTCGGTCAGCACCTGGAACCCGTTGCAGATGCCGATCACTGGCGTGCCGCGCTCGGACCGCGCCTTGACCTCGCGCATGATCGGCGAGTGCGCCGCCATCGCGCCGCAACGCAGATAGTCGCCATAGGAGAAGCCGCCGGGAATGACGATCACATCTGCCGGCGGGAGATCGGTGTCGCGGTGCCAGATTTTGAGCGGAGCGTGGCCGATGCTGCGGGCGAGGGCGTCGAACACATCCTGCTCGCGGTTGGAGCCAGGGAAGATGATGATGGCGGCCTGCATTGGCGCCCCCGTCTCAGCTCTCGATCTCGATGCGGTAGGCCTCGATCACCGTGTTGGCGAGGAGCTTCCTGCACATCGCCTCGACCGCGTCGCGCGCGCGGGCGCGGTCGGTCTCGGCGAGCTCGAGGTCGATTACCTTGCCTTGCCTGACCTCGCCGACGCCGGAGAAGCCGAGCGTCGCCAGCGCGTGCGCGATCGCCTTGCCCTGCGGGTCGAGCACGCCGACCTTGGGCATCACGTAGACGCGCGCCTTCATTGCACCATCTGCGGGCCGCGCATGTCGCCGGGGCCGCCCTCGGGCAGGATGCCAAGGCGGCGCGCCACTTCCTGGTAGGCTTCCTCGACCCGGCCGAGATCGTGGCGGAAGCGGTCCTTGTCGAGCTTCTCGTTGGTCTTGATGTCCCACAGGCGGCAATTGTCGGGGCTGATCTCGTCGGCGAGAACGATGCGCATGTCGTCGTTCTGGTAGAGCCGGCCAAACTCGAGTTTGAAATCGACCAGCCTCAGCCCGATGCCGAGGAACAGGCCCAAGAGGAAATCGTTGATGCGGAGCGACATCTGCATGATCTCGTCGAGATCCTGCGTCGTCGCCCAGCCGAAGGCGGTGATGTGCTCTTCCGACACCATCGGATCGCCGAGCGCGTCGCTCTTGAAGTAATACTCGACGATCGAGCGGGTGAGCGCGGTGCCCTCGGCGATGCCGAGGCGCTTGGCGAGCGAGCCGGCGACGACGTTCCGTACCACCACCGCAATCGGGATGATCTCGACGTGGCGGACGAGCTGCTCGCGCATGTTGAGCCGGCGCACGAAATGCGTCGGGATGCCGATCTCGGCGAGCTTCAGCATCAGGTATTCGCTGATGCGGTTGTTGAGCACGCCCTTGCCGGTGATCGTGCCCCGCTTCTGGTTGTTGAAGGCGCTGGCGTCGTCCTTGAAATACTGGACGATGGTGCCGGGCTCGGGGCCTTCGAACAGGACCTTGGCCTTGCCCTCGTAGATCTGCTTTCTTCTTGACATGCGCGCTCTATAGCAAGACGCATGCGGCTAGACAACGCCGCCTCTCACATGCTGATGTCGCGCCACGGCTCCGATTCGGGATGATGCGAGGCGAAGCGGAAGCGGGGCGCGAGATCGCCGCGCCCGATCGCCGGCAGCGCGATGAGCGCGCTCGACACCGTGCCGAAGCCGCGCTCGGTAATGAAGCGCATGGCGCTCGCAGTACCCTCGCGCGAATCCCTTCCGTCATCGAGCAGGAGGCGCTCCCACGCGGTCCAGTCGCCGCGCTCGGGATCGGGCGCCGCCGCTGCGGCGAAGAGCGGGCGATAGCGCTTGAGGCGCGGCGTCTCGTCGTCGTCGAGATCGCCGGCGGCGATCATCGAGAGACCGGCCGCGATCGGCAGCGACGACACCGGCAAGGTGCCGCTCGGGTCGGCATGGCGCAGCCAATAGGCGTCGCGGTTGTCGGCGACGATGAGATTGAAGGTGCGGTAGGCGTTGGGCTCGAGCGCCGCGAGCGCTGCGGCGGCGGCGCGCGCGTCGGCATGGTCGAGCGCCTCGAGCACCAATTCGCCGCGCGAGCGCTGGCCCGGCGCCGGCCCCAGCGTGCCGAACCGGTTGAGCACGGCGGCGGCGACGCCGAAATCGTTGACCCCGAGCCACGACCCGCCGGCGAGTTCGTCGCGCCCCGCCACCACCTCGGGGCGGTCGGGCCAGTGGCGCGCCGGCGACTGCCACGGCCGCTGGATCATCTCGTCGCGGTTGGCGGCGAGGAGCAGCGGCCAGTCATGGCCGGGACGGCGCAGGATCACCAGCGTGCACACGCGCCACCTCGCCAGACGTGACGGAATGGGCCATAATACGGCGCGATCGCAGCGTGGGAAGCGCCATGACGGGTTTCGATGAACGCGAGAAAGGCTTCGAGCGTAAGTTCGAGCACGACCAGGAACTCGCATTCAAGGTGCGCTCGCGCCGCCGCAAGCTCTTAGGCTTGTGGGCGGCGGAAAAGCTTGGCCTAACCGGCACGGCGGCCGAGGCTTACGCCGATGAGCTGGCCAGGCTCGGGCTCCATCGCGGCGGCGACCAGGAAGAGGCGGAGCACATCGCCCGCGACCTTGCCGCGAAAGGCGTCACCATCGATGTAGCGCATATCATGCTCGAGGCCGAGCGCTGCGAGCGCGAGGCCAAGAAGCAGCTCGGCGGCGCGAGCTAGCGCAAATCGACTGCATCGGCACGGTGCGTGCTTCGACTTCGCTCAGGATGAGGAAAAGCCTTTGCGGCACCAAAGACGGTCCTCATCCTGAGCGGAGCGAAGCGTAGTCGAAGGACGCACTGCGCCTGACCCAATTCACCCGAACACGCGCTTGAAGATGGTATCGACATGGCGCAGGTGATAGGCGTCGTCGAATTGCGTGGTTAGCTGTTCCCGGCTCAGGTGCTGCGTCACCTCGTCATCGGCAAGCAGCAGTTCGAGGAACGGCCAGCTCGTCTCCCATGCTTCCATGGCGGTGCGCTGCACCAGGCGGTAGGCGTCCTCGCGGCTCACGCCTGTCTGGGTCAGCGCCAGCAGGACGCGCTGCGAATTATGCAGGCCCTTGAAGCTGGCGAGATTGGCGCGCATCGCCTCGGGATGGACCAGCAGCTTGTCCATCAGCCCGCTCATGCGCGCCAGCGCGAAGTCGAGCGCGATGGTGGAGTCGGGGGCGATGACCCGCTCGACCGAGGAATGGGAGATGTCGCGCTCGTGCCACAGCGCCACGTCCTCGAGCGCCGGCCCCGCGTAGGAGCGCACCAGCCGCGCCAGCCCGGTCAGATTCTCGGCCAGCACCGGGTTGCGCTTGTGCGGCATCGCCGACGAGCCCTTCTGGCCGGGCGCGAAATACTCCTCCGCCTCGCGCACCTCGCTGCGCTGGAGGTGGCGGATCTCGAGCGCCAGGCGCTCGAGCGAGCTGGCGATCACGGCCAGGGTCGCGAAATAGAAGGCGTGGCGGTCGCGCGGGATGATCTGGGTCGAGACCGGCTCGGGCGTGAGGCCGAGCTTGGCCGCGACATGCGCCTCGACCGCGGGATCGACATTGGCGAAGGTGCCGACCGCGCCGGAGATTTTGCAGGTCGCGATCTCGTCGCTTGCATGCACCAGGCGCGCGCGGGCGCGGGCGAACTCGGCATGGAACCCGGCGAGCTTGAGGCCGAACGTGGTGGGCTCGGCATGGATGCCATGGCTGCGGCCGATGCAGATCGTGTCCTTGTGCTCGAACGCGCGGCGCTTGAGCACGTCGAGAAGCGCATCGAGGTCGGCCAGCAGGATCGCGCTCGCTTGCGTGAGCTGCACCGCGAGGCAGGTGTCGAGCACGTCGCTCGAGGTCAGGCCCTGATGGACGAAGCGCGCCTCGGGCCCGACATGCTCGGCCAGGTTGGTGAGGAAGGCGATCACGTCGTGGCGCGTCTCGCGCTCGATCTCGTCGATGCGCGCGACCTCGAAGGCGCCGCGCTCGCGCACCGCCCGGGCGGTGCCGGCCGGCACCGTGCCATGGGCCTCCAGCGCCTCGGTCGCCAGGGTCTCGATCTCGAGCCAGATGCGGAAGCGGTTCTCCGGTTCCCAGATCGCGCTCATCTCGGGTCGGCTGTAGCGGGGGATCATGCGCGTGCGCTTAGCCTAGCCGCCGGGCGGGCGCAACCGACGGCGGGCGGCCGTGCTTGACGCCGGCAGCAGGAGCCACCAGTTATTGTATGTATGATGCGGTCAAGGCGGGCGTCGAAGCGTTGAAACAGCGAATCTGCGGAACGAACCCAATTTTAACGGTATTTGGATACCGCTCACAATAGGCCCAGGCTCTTGAAGCTCGAATGCCGGCCGCGGCCGATGACCACGTGGTCGTGGACTTGCACGCCGACCGCGTCGAGCGCCTTGGCGACGGCGCGGGTCATCTCGATGTCGGCCTTGGAGGGCGTGGTGTCGCCCGAGGGGTGGTTGTGTGACAGTCGTCGTTCGGAAACCATCATACTGAAATTAAAGGAGCTTTTGGCGTCTCGAAAACGCGTTGGGGTATGGGTCTGGGATCGGCAGTTCATGATCCAACGTGACCTTCACCCTCCCTCATTGTCAGCCACGCTGAGTTTGGGCGAAGCACGGCAGATCACGAGATTCTTTTTATCCCATTCATCGAGATCCTGCGCGGGGTATAGCACCGACTTGCCAATCTTGACGAACGGTGGTCCGACGCGCTGCGCTCGCCAATTCCGAAGAGTGCCCACGGAGACTTCACCGCGATAGCGTTCGGAGACCTCTTCAGCGGTCAGGAATCGAGTCTCGGCCATTCGTTCCTCCACGCTAGACACGGTTTTCAAGGCGGCGGGGTGCCGATAGATCGTGCGGTGCGAAGAGCGCCGAAGTCAGGCTGGCGACTGAGGGCAGAAGCACGGTCAAGACGCCACCAAGTCGGTCACTCATCTTCGCTCACGGTCGATACTTGCGCAGAGAGGTCCGACACGAAAAGGGCAAATTAGGCAGTATCGTAGAGACGGACACCCGGGGATAGAGGTCGGTCAACCCATGATTCCCAACTCGCGTGTGAGCGCCATCAAGCAGCCATCCGATTCCGAACCGAATGCGCGTGGTTCTTAACCGCCGGGGCACCTTGGCTCGCCCGGGGCCACGGCGACCGATTGCAGCGAGGTCAAACGGCAGGGAACTACCGGCAGGTCGCCGGCCACGAGATTGTATGACCCGCCGGTACGAGGGGGGTCAGGAGACCGAGAACGGCCTTTACGACTTCGGGTGTGTCGAAAAACTCGATGACGAGAGGCAGATCGACCAGGATGCGGAGCATGTCCGAAGCGTGGACTTCTCCCGTATCGCCGATTCCAGCGATGCCGCGGAAGACCGTGACGCCCTTCACTTTGTGCTGGTCGTGCAGGGCCGTGCGGTGCCAGTCGATCGCCTCGAAATAAGCCTGCGGAGGCGCGACCTGCACATAGTCCTCGGCCGGCGCGTAAAAGGCGCGGTTGCCGCCGATGCGGAAGTCGATCGCCGTCGCTTTGATCAGCGCCTCGACTGCGGGTTCGATCAGCCCGACCTCGGGTGGTGGCGCGAGGACGGCGAGATTCTCGGGCAGGCCTTCGCATTGCGCGAGGTTGAACACGGTGAAGCGCTTCAGGAATGGAATTGTCTGGGCTTCCTCGCCCGTCTCCTGTGCCCGTTTCTTTTCGTCGTCCGGCACGAAGCGATCAGCGTAGACGACGGTCGTGCCGTGCTCGCCTTTACGCACATTGCCGCCAAGGGAGAGCGCCTGGCGGAAGGTCAGCCAGCTCTGGGCCGGGAAGCCGTGCTCAATGACAGACCCCCAGAGGATCAACACATTGATCCCGGAATACTGCCGACCGGTGGCGGCGTTCTTCGGCATCGCGAGCGGCGCCTTCGCCGCCGCGGTGCCCCAAGGTTGGACCCAGGGCACGCGGCCAGCCTCCAGCTCGGCCATGATCTTGCTGGTGATCTCGTCGTAGAGGCTCGCCCGGTCTGAGCCGGCGCGCGCGTGAGAAGTGTGTCTGAACATCGCGGTTCTCCGCGACGGGCGCCGGAGGCCTCTCCTCCAGCCCTTAACCCGTCACGGCAAACCCGGTCCGCACTCTCCCTCTAGGGGCGTTGCGGGGGGATCTTCCCCCGCAGAAGGGGTCGGCCGAGACTTCGGCTCGGCCGCAGGGGAAGGCGTTCCCCTCAAAGCCGTAGATGCGTAAAAGCGTGGCGTAGGATTTCAGAACGTACGGTCCGCCTGCCAAGGCTCGTCCCAGCATCGTGCGTGCCTGAAGCTTCTCAGGCGGCGGCGTGGCATGTGATCGACGCTAAAGACACTCCCCGACTTATGCGAAGAGGCCAGCCGTTCAATGCGCATCGCCGGCGAAGGCGCTGCCGGCCGCAGAGGCGGCATGGTACAGATGCTCCATGTGCGATTGACGGGTACGGTTCCTTAATCGAGATTAAAGATTCCCAGCCGAGACGTCGCCTAGCCTCTCGAAGCGAGAGGAGCAAGCCGGACGAGCCGAACAGGACTTGTCAGCGCTCCGGACTCTCGACGTGCTGTCGGCGTAGGGGCAAGAGAATGACAAGTCGGTTTACACGCGTCGCCATCGCGGTTGGCGTAGTGCTTCTCGTTCTCGCCGTCGCCATCGGGTACGGCATCAACACCGTGCCAACCCAGGACGAGCAGGTGAAAGCCGCTTGGAGCGAAGTGTTGAACCAATATCAGCGGCGCGCAGACCTCGTGCCAAATTTGGTTGAGACTGTGAGGGGCTATGCGAAACAGGAACAGACGGTGCTGACGCAGGTCACTGAGGCGCGTGCGCGCGCCACGCAGATGACACTGCCGGCGGACATTCTCTCCAATCCGAACGCCTTCCGTCAGTTCGAGCAAAATCAGGCGGCGCTCGGTGGGGCATTGGGACGTCTTCTCGCCGTGAGCGAGCAATATCCGGATCTCAAGTCGAGCCAGAACTTCCTCGCCCTTCAGTCGCAGTTGGAAGGCACAGAAAACCGCATTGCCGTCGCGCGGCGCGATTTCATTGGAACGGTGCAAGCTTACGATACGACCTTACGGACAATCCCCGGCCGGTGGATCGCCGACATCTTCTACCCCGACGCAAAGATTCGAGAGACCTTCACAATTCCCGAGAAGGCGCAAGAAGTACCGCAAGTCAAATTCTGATGCGCTTTGCCAACCATCCGCAGGCGGCATGGCGGGTACTGGTCGCCGGGCTAGTCTTCATGTTGCTCGCTACCGGGCTGCATGCCGCGCCAGCGTTTCCCTCGCTGACGGGTCGCGTTGTCGACGACGCGGGCATCTTGTCGGCCGAGACGCAGCAGAAGCTGACGCAAATGTTAGCTCAGCATGAGCAACAGACCGGGAATCAAGTCGTCGTTGCGACGATCAAATCGCTTCAGGGCTATTCGATCGAGGATTACGGCTACCAGCTCGGTCGCGCTTGGGGGATTGGACAAAAGGGGCGCAACAACGGCGCATTGCTGTTAGTGGCGCTCAACGAACGCGATGTGCGCATCGAAGTCGGCTACGGCCTGGAAGGCCGGCTGACCGACGCGCAAAGCAAACTGATTATCGAGAACGTCATTCTGCCCGAGTTCGGGAAGGGCGATTTCAACGTTGGCGTGCTGGCGGGGACAACGACACTCTTGCGAGTTCTTGGCGGCGACGCGTCCGCGCTGCCTCAGCAGCAGGAGCCAGACGAGGACGGCAGCGGAAGTGGAATCGCCATCGCCATAATCCTGATCATGCTGGTGTTTGGTCGATATTTCTGGCCGCTGCTGTTCCTGGGTGGGATGGGCGGACGCCACGGAGGCTTTCGTGGCGGAGGGTTTTCCGGCCGGGAAGGCTCATTCGGCGGTGGCGGAGCCTCAGGACGGTGGTGATGAAGATCACACATATGATGTCACAAGAAGATCATCGGCGCCTGCACGAGGCGATGACGGCGACCGAAAAGCGCACGAGCGCGCACTTTGCGTTGATCGTCACTCCAGTCAGTGATCGGTATCTGCTCTTCCCGGCGATGTGGGCGGCGGTCGTTGCGTTTATCGTTGGTGGAGTGCTAGCGATGTTCTGGCATCATCTGTCGTTCCGTATCGGCTTTCTCATGGAGTCCGGGACGTTTGTGGCCCTGGCTCTGATCTTTGACTGGCTACCGCTTCGGCTGCTGCTCGTGCCCGCCCAAGTCAAGCGCGAGCATTGTGTTTCGTTGGCGCGGCGAGAGTTTGCGGCGCGGATACTCGCCGACGATCAACATCGACCTGGCATGCTATTTTTTGCTTCGTTGGGTGAACGCCATGTCGAG